>Ga0105054_10003004_pt1 | contig 26573 bp, 16 predicted proteins | sample BON02_FD_78091 | JGI IMG/M metagenome (GOLD analysis project Ga0105054, IMG submission 78091) | Freshwater microbial communities from Lake Bonney liftoff mats and glacier meltwater in Antarctica - BON-02 (megahit assembly) | ecosystem: Environmental > Aquatic > Freshwater > Ice > Glacier...
ATCGCTTACGACTGTCAGACAACTGTTTATCAATTGAAGTATGGTTTGCTAAGTGATTATTTGCGCACGCAACTGACCCGGCCAACTATTAAATTCGCATGATTTGCGAAAGTCCTATAATAGAACTATGAAAAATACGTATGCCAGATTCTTGGTGTTTATAATTAATGCCTTTTTTATTGTGTCAGTAGCTTCTGCACAACATCCAAATTTTATTCTTATCCTGACGGATGATCAGGGATGGACATCCAGTTCGCAATTGATGGACGATAATGTGCCTAATTCAAAGAGTGATTATTTTGAAACTCGGCAACTTGAGCGAATTGCTAAGCGGGGAATGCGGTTTACAAATGGTTATGCACCTAGTGCATTGTGTTGTCCTACGCGACGAAGTATTCAATTTGGTCAGACTCCAATGCGACAGGGAGATGACACTGAATTTAAGGGAAAATATTTCGGAGGAAATCGTAAACAGATGTCAATACCAGAACTTTTAAAATCCATCAATCCAGCTTACAAAACTGCTCATTACGGAAAGTGGGACTTGCGGGCAGATATCTTTCCAGAAGATCTGGGTTACGATGAAAGCGATGGGGAAACGGGTAACAAAAATGGCGATATGAATTCAACCAAGCAGACTAAATGGACTGGTTTTTATCTAAATAATGACCCCAAACGAATTGAAACTCTTACTGCCCGTGCCGCTAATTTTATGCAGCGAAATACAAAATCAGGTAACCCATTTTATCTGCAAGTTTCGCATTATGCAACTCATGTTGACATGCAAACTACCGAAGAAAATTACAATAAATACCTGAAAAAAGAGAAAGGTAAAATTCACTCTAATCCAGCATGGGCGGGCATGTTAGAAAATCTGGATACTGGAATCGGTAAAATCCTTGATCAGATTGATCAACTAGGAATCGCGGATAATACCTATCTGATCATAATGGCAGATAATGGAGGTGCTGAATTTATTCCACCCATAAAAAATAAATTTGATCATCCCTCCACATTTGAAAAACATCCAAGAAATTATCCGCTACGGGGCGGAAAATGGACATTATACGAAGGTGGTGTTCGTGTGCCGTTTGTGGTGATTGGTCCCGGAATAAAGGGAGGTAGTCAATGTGATATTCCTGTTGTGGGCTGGGATATTTTACCTACAATTTCAGATTTGACCGGAAATAAAAATTCGCTCCCAGATAATCTCGATGGCGTAAGTTTTCGTGCGGCACTCGAAAATGGTAATAAGGCAGAATTAAATCGGACAAATGATGAAATTGTTTTTCATTATTTTGGTAAGTCACATTCGGCAATCAGGGTTGGCGATTATAAACTTATTAAATTCTGGAACCTGAAAAAAACTGAATTATATAACTTGAAAGAAGATTTGGGCGAAATTAATGACGTCTCAAAGAAATACCCCAAAAAGGTGGAAGAGCTTGAAAAATTAATGATGAATTACGTAAAAGAGGTGAAGGCAGAAAAATCAATTTCCGGACTTACTGAAGAAAAAGCCCCAAAAGACGAGGATGATTAATCAATAACAATGGTCTGATCACTTTAAAAGGACTTCAAGTTGCCTTGGAATGGCAGACTTGACATATCTGAGGCTGTCGAAAGAACTAATGTCAACTGAGCTTTGTAGTCATAAGAGGCAGTATTCTTGAAGTTTTATCAGGGTCTAGACAATGAGCCAATTGCCGAATTAATGGATGTAAATTGGTAATCAGTGGCTATCTTGTCTTCACAAAGCCACTCTCAATATCCGCATTTCTTTCGATAAGCTTCACTGTCTCATTAGTACTATTTTTATGTTCAGTAGTTGATGTAATATCTTTAAAAACAGATAGTTATAAATTAATATCTCTTTTTTGTTAAAAAACTTCTTAAAAAAAGAGTATCGCAAAGCGTTTTCTACATCCTTTGTGAAAAGCAAGCAAGTTTTATTTTTTCTATGTTTGATTATACAAAGTATCGCCCCGAGGATTTGGCTGCCGATTGGTCTTTCAGAAGTTGGAAGCTGGAGGGTGAGGCTGATGATGCCCGTTTTTGGACAGAGTGGGTGGAACTACATCCTCAGATGCAAAAAGACATTGACAAGGCTACCCTGCTTTTGGATGCCATTGGTGATTCCTTTGATCAGATCACAGAATCCGAAATAGGAAACGAACTACAACGCCTTGCGGTACGCTTGAATCAGACGCCCGATGAAATAGGTAGCCCGGTAGTTTCTCTTTGGCCGGGACAAAGCCGTTGGATTTGGGCCGCCGCTGCTTCGCTTTTAGGAATGGTCAGCCTGGGTTGGTGGCTGACACAAAATACCCCGATACCCCCCGTTACTCTTACGTACGCTGACTTGATTGAAAGTTCAGAAGTGCAACTTACTGAGTATACAAACACTGACAAAACGACCTATACCTTGGCCTTACCCGATGGAAGTACGATCGTACTTCAACCGGGAAGTAAAGTAAGTTACCAAAAAGAGTTTGCCGGAGACCAAAGGGAAGTATACTTGTCAGGAGAAGGTTTTTTTGACGTCACCAAGAATCCGGCGAAACCATTCTTTGTATACGCCAATACTGTGGTAACGAAGGTACTCGGCACTAGTTTTACTGTTAAAGCCAATCCTGGTGAAGATGAGGTGCAAGTTGAGGTAATGACCGGACGGGTATCGGTATTCAAAAATGCACCCAAGGTGCTATCGGAGAATATACTAGAACCTAAAATTGAGAATGAGATCGTTCTCAAACCAAATCAGAAACTCATATTTCTCGCTAAAGAAAATCAGTTTGCCCGTAGCTTGGTGGAGCAGCCCGAAGTGTTAAAAAGTGCTACCGCACATTTGACCTTTACTTTCAAGGCGACTCCCATTGAAGACGTCTTTGCTGAGTTGGAAAAAGCCTACGGTATTGAAATAGTGTATGATAAAAAATTAATAAAAAACTGCTACTTGACGGGTTCGTTCACCGATGAGCCCTTGTTTGAAAAGCTGGAACTCATTACCCGTACTATCAGCGCTACGTACGAGCAAACAGATGGAAAGATTATTATTTTAAGTAATGGATGTTAAACCCTAAATAACCTAACTACACAACTAGCATTTGCCTATGAAGTAAACCCTCTTTTAAGTCTCAATTAAAAAAAAGTCAGCAGTGCGCCAACACTACTGACTTCGAAAGGCTCCTAAATGCGAATTCTCACAACGCGCTCCGCTTTGCGGCTCAGGAGTTTTTTGCCGAAATTTTCTCATCCAACAAAATGTAAAATTATGCGAAAACGACTACACTATCAAACTGCTATACAGAAAATCATGCGTATAGGTCTGTATCAAGCGATTCTGGCAATTATGTTCGTCTCCTTTGCCCAAGCGCACCGAGTGAATGCCCAAAAAGTTCTCGAACAGAAAGTAACGATCCAACTATCCAATGCGGGAGTTGTTGAAATTCTTGACAAATTAGAGAAGGTTACTGATGTTAAGTTTATGTATAACCCTCAGATTTTTAGTTCGCAGCAACGCTACAATCTGAAATTTGAGGAAGAAGCTTTATCTAATATTCTAAACTCTGTACTCACCCCGCAACAGGTTACCTACGAGGTGGTCAACAAGCGTATTCTTTTGAAACGTGATAATGCTCAATCGAGTGTTAGTCCAGGTCTTCCGATTGAAGCGATCGCTCCGAAGCGAATCGTAAGAGGAACTGTTGCGGATGAGAGGAACACTCCCCTTCCGGGTGTAAGCGTAGTAGTTAAGAACACGCAGCGTGGCACCACGACTGATTCCAACGGAGCATTTGAGGTAGATGTGCCCAACGATCAGGCGGTATTAGTATTCAGCTTCGTTGGATACTTAAAGCAGGAAATTTCCGTCGGAAATCAGAGCCGAATAACACTCCAATTGAAGCCTGATGAAAATGCACTGAACGAGGTAGTGGTAATAGGATATGGTACAGTGGAGAAAAGTGACCTGACCGGCGCGGTTGGTTCTATCCAAACCAGAGATATTGTACGAGCAAACCCTATAATGGCATCTAAGGCTATTCAGGGTCAGGTGGCCGGAGCAACCGTAACAAAAACTGATAACCGTCCGGGTAGTGGATACAATATTACCATCCGGGGAGAAAATACGATTAATAATTCGACAGCTCCACTCGTAGTAATCGACGGTTTGATGGGCGGGGATATTAATAGCCTAAATCCAAATGATATTCAGTCGATGGATATCCTGAAAGACGCCTCATCTACGGCAATTTATGGGTCACGGGGCGCTAATGGTGTCATCATCATTACCACCAAGAAAGGACTCTCGGGCAAGCCTAAGGTAAGCTACGACAGCTACGTTGGGGTTAAAATTCCGGCGCACATTCCAAAACTGATGAATGCTCAGCAGTTTTACAAAATAACTACTACCGACCGAGTCCTAGAAAATTTATCGCCAGCTACTTTTACGGCGGCCGAATTGGCTATAGTTGAATCGGGTAATTCGACGGATTGGGTAGATCTGATCACGCAAACCGGGGTTCAGACTAGTCAGAACATCAGCGTAGCCGGTGGTACTGAGCAGACTACCTATCGTTTTTCGGGAGGGTTTCTGAACGAGGATGGCAACGTAAAGTACACTGGTTTTAAACGTTATAACCTGAATGCCGGACTGAATAGTAAGTTAGGTAAACATTTTAAAGTGGGTTTTACCGCTTACCTGACCTACTCCAACCAAGAGCTGGGATCGCGCGAATCACTTCGTAGCGCCTACCGGGCCCGGCCTACCGGTACAGTATCATTTAATGATTTGGCCAACCCGTCTGAAAACTCAGATTTTGATATCGACGGCTATGCTTTTTGGATGGGTATCAAAGATAAGCAGGTACCTAACCCACTGGCGGATATTAAACCAGAATATTCAAAGCAGCAGACCACCACTTCCACGATCATGAGTAATGGGTATGTGGAGTACATTCCAATAAAAGGATTAAGCATCCGTTCCTCTATTTCAGCGATTTATAATACATCGCGGGTGGGAGATTTTCGGGGTATGTGGACAAAATCTCAGATTGGCCGTTTACCGCGGGCTCAGTACGACAACAGTACTCTGGCGAGTTATACCCTGGATAACATCATTAATTATCAGGTTGGCGAGGGAAACCATAAATTAAACTTCACTGGTCTGCAAAGTGCATTCTACCAGAGAGATGAGGCGTATCGGATTGCGGTAGTGGATCTTCCTTACGACTCTGACTGGTACGCACTCAATACGGGTACGATCAACAATATTTCAAGTTCTCTGGTAGAACGGTCGATACTATCCTACATGGGCCGGTTAAATTACTCATTCCGGGATAAATACTTACTGACTCTGACGGGACGTTCCGATGGTGCCTCTCAGCTATCAGAGGGTAACAAGTGGGCGTTCTTCCCCTCGGTAGCCTTTGCGTGGCGATTGATTGATGAGCCTTTTATCAGTGATCTGAACACGTTTTCAAACCTGAAATTACGGCTTAGCTACGGACAGGTTGGAAACTCCACCGTGAGTCCATACAGTACCCAAGCGGGGCTGCTTAGCACCGGTTACGATTTTGATGGATCACCTGCCTTCGGTTTTGCCCCTTCAAGACTTGCTAATAAGGATTTGCGTTGGGAAAGAAGTGAAGAGTTTAACTTCGGTCTTGATTTTGGTTTCTTCAACAACCGGATTTCCAGTTCTCTCGAAATCTATAATCGGAAAACGAATGATCTGATTTTGAACCAGAGATTACCAACGGCTTCGGGTTTTGCCCAGGTAACTTCTAACGTGGGTAAGATCGAGAACAAGGGTATTGAGCTAACCATGAACACGGTCAATATGGCAAGGAATGACTTCACTTGGAGTACAGCCATGACCTTTACCCGCAACAGAAATCAAATTCTGGAATTATATGGAGACGGACAAACCGTTGATAAAGGAAACGGACTTTTTGTTGGTTTTCCGGTGAAATCGAATTTTGATTTCCAGTTCGATGGTATCTGGCAAACCTCTCAAAAAGACGAAGCTTCTACGTACAAGCAAGTACCAGGCTCAGTACGGGTGGTAGACCAGAATAACGACGGCAGAATATCATCAACCGATGCTATTGATGACCGTGTGGTTTTAGGATCACAGCTTCCAAACTTCCTGGTAGGTTTGACCAACCGTTTGAAGTACAAAAACTTTGATTTATCCTTCTTATTTTACTACCGTAATGGTGCTCAATACCGAAACGGAACACTTGCTGGTACTTTTGGTGATATAGGTAGTACTCGTTACAACAAATTGGCTGAGTTGGATTATTGGCGAAGCGACAACCCATCCAACACCTTCTACGGGGTAGTACCAAACCCTTATCGTGGTGCCATTTACTACCAGGACGCTAGCTTTTTGCGACTTTCGGACGTGACTGTGGGCTTTACGCTGCCCCGGGGATTGATGGATAAGTGGAAACTTTCGGCCGCCCGTGTGTATGCTCAGGTAATGAACCCACTCATTATAACTAAATACACCGGATTTGACCCGGAGTTTAACTCAAATATTTATCAGGACGATGTGCCTTCGATGATAGTTACGCTTGGTGTCAATATTAGTTTCTAACGAATTAAATTGGATTTAGATGAAAAAGATACACATAAAACGATGTAGTTTTTGGATTGCCGCAGTTCTTCTGTTGAGTCAAAGTAGCTGTAAAGACGATTTTTTGGTTGAAAAACCTGTCACCTCACTCACTACCGATACTTACTATAAAACTGCCGCGGGTTTTGAAGACCTGGTAAGATCGTGCTACCCACTCTTGCGTGATATTCACCAAAACCGGGTGTTGGTGCTAAATGGAACGGATGTATTTACTTCTTCTGCGGGATGGAACCCCGACGCCAAAGGGACTGTGAATCAGCCTAGCCCTTACGATGTGTACGATGTCCGTTTCAACGCCGCCATACCTGAACTACAAAGTTTATGGCAATTTTTGTACGCAGAAATAGCCCGTACAAACACAGTAATATCAAGAGCGCCCTTAATTACGAACATGGCCGCCGCCTTGAAAGATGTCCGAGTGGCCGAAGCCAAATTTCTACGTGCCCTTGCCTTGTTTTACGCCGTGCAGCAGTGGGGTGATATCCCCATGCCTTCACAAGAAGTTACCACTCCGAGCAAAGATTTTCCGCGGGTGGCCTCGGCGGAGGTTTACAAGCAAATTATTGCAGATTTGCTCGAATGTGAGGCCAAACTACCCGTCACGGCATCTAACTACGGTCGGGCCACCAAAGGTGCGGCGCAGTTCTTACTGGCACGAGTGTACTTAACTCGTGGATGGAATTTTAAAAATACCCTGGGTGGTACCAACGCAGATTTTGATGCGGCTGTGCAGTATGCCGATAAGGTTATCAATGCCTATCCGCTCGCTGCAAACTATAAGGACTTATTTCCGACTCGCAATACTAACCCATTGAACCAATACAAGGGTGCTCAGAACGATAAGAATGCTGAGATTGTGTTTGCCGTTCAGTATAGTGGGGATGTATTGACCAATAAAACAGACGCGGCCTTTTATACAACGGGAGGACAGGCACCGGGAGGAAATGATTTGCACTCTAAATTTGGATCAAGCGGTGAAGGCTTACCAGGCACCAAAGGCAGAACCTCTGATTATAACCGTTGCCTGGGTGTTCATAACCCAACGGCGGCGGTTTACCGTTTGTTTGACCCGATCAATGATACACGCTATGCGCACAATTTCAATGTAGTGGGGTACGCCCTCCAAGCGGTCAAGAATTTCAGACCACTACCGCTCGCCAATCCAACCTTGACCATCAATATTGCGCAGGGCGATACCGTATTGTACTGCCGACCCTGGAATAACCCTGCTTTAACTCAGGCAGAAAGAGGGGTAGACCTAGGTGGAACCAAAAAGTATGCGGTGGTAAACACTAGCGAGTTTGGTGGTGGATACCCGATAATTAATTCAGGATTTCAGGTATCGCAACCCATGATGTGGAAGTTTTGGGAGCCGAATATTCCCTATGGTGATAGCTTTGGTACCTTCAACGAAGTACTCTTCCGTTCTGCTGAGGCTTACCTCATCGCGGCTGAGGCGCTTGTGAAGAGTGGTAAGAGCGGTAGCCTGGGTGGCGCAGATGTGTATTACAACCGGGTTCTGGATCGTGCCTTGGGTACCCAAAAAGGTACTATACCTCTACGGGCGGCAGCTCCCGAAAGTCAGACGTCACTCGAAACGACTCCTTACCGGGCCGTGGCCGGAAGTCTTACCATTGATATGGTACTTGACGAAAAAGCCCGTGAATTTATGGGTGAATATAGCCGATGGTTTGATTTGAAGAGAACTGGTACATTGGTTGATCGGGTAAAGAAGTACAACCCGTGGAAAACCGGACAGTCGATTTCAGATATTCATTATCTGAGACCTATCCCTCAAAGCGAAATAGACCTTTCTTTCCCGAAGATGAGCCAAAACCCCGGATATTAACCGGTTCAATAGTAAGAAGGTCCACTCATGTTTCATAAGTGGACCTTCTTCTTTAAAACTATTCCTAAATTCTACCTTTACAACCATGCTTTATAAAAAAGCGTACTTACTTGTTATTGCCTTTATTAGCCTATTTTTAATGTCTTTTAAGGAGCGTGTTGGTTTAGCCCGGGTAGGACCCGGACCGGCCTTTCCCGCCGATCTGGTAGAACCTTGGGTCGATTCTGCAAACTCACGTTGGTTCTTTTTTAGTTCTGCTTCGCGGCCCTTCGGAATGGTAAACCTTAGTCCGGATATGGCCCTCAATGGCGCCTGGGACTCAGGCTATCGCTACAACGCTGATTCTATCAAGTGTTTTAGCCATATCCACGCCTGGCAGCTATCGGGTATTCCGGTGCTGCCTACTACCGGTACTTTTAAGGGACATCTTGGCCCGAAGGTATACGGCTCCCGGTACTCTCATGCTACCGAAGAAGTAAAGGCAGGGTATCATAAAGTTGTCCTGGACGACTACAAAATTAAAGCCGAGCTGACCTCCACCACTCGGGTGGGGTTTCACCGCTATACATTTCCTAAATCGGCCCAAAGTCATATTTTATTTGATTTTACCACGGTACTTGGTCCTTCCGACCAGCAAAGTGGCTACGTACATAAAGTGAGTACCACCGAGCTCGAAGGCTACGCCGTGATGGCTCCAACTTTACGCCGACCCAAGTCGGTTACGGTATATTTCGTGGCGGTATTTGATAAACCCTTCAGTAGCATCGGCGGGTGGAAAGACGGCGTGCTTGTGGACGTGAAGGATGAAATCAAAGGAGAGAAGACCGGAGCCTACGTATCATTTCCGACCAAAAAAGGAGAAGTGCGGCAAATGAAAGTAGCCGTTTCCTACGTCAGTATGGAGCAAGCTAGGCTAAATCTTACCTCTGAGCTTGCCCACTGGGACTTTAATAAAACGCGAGCCGAGTCTCGCACCGATTGGAATAACTGGCTGAGTAGAATTGAAATTGAAGGAGGAACCGAGGTAGAACAAAAGCGTTTCTATACCGACCTCTGGCATGCCCTTCAAGGCAGGCGTATAGTAAGTGACGTCAACGGAAAGTACTGCGATATGACGGGGCCGGCACCACTGACTAAACAAATTCCGCTGGGTGCCGACGGCAAGCCCAAATTTAACCACCATAATTCTGACTCCTTTTGGGGCGCTCAATGGTCGCTCAATACCTTATGGCACCTGGTGTACCCCGAAGTCTCGGAGTCTTTCATTAATTCGATGCTACTCATGTACGACGACGGTGGCCTGATACCCCGTGGTCCGTCAGGCATGAACTATACCTATGTAATGACTGGGGCTTCGTCCACGCCTTTTATTGTGAGTGCTTACCTGAAAGGGATTCGGGGCTTTGATATTAACAAAGCCTACGAAGGAATGCGAAAAAATCATTTTCCTGGCGGTATGATGAGCAAGGCCGGGTATGAGCATTATACTTTCAAAGGGGGAGGAATAGAGTACTACATCGACCGGGGATACGTGCCGCATCCTTTGTACAAGCGCAAATACGGAGGCCATCAGGATGGCTCAGCCCAAACCCTAGAATACGCCTACCAGGATTTTACCCTCGGGCAACTGGCTCGTCAGTTGGGTAAGAAGGATGACTATAACTTATTTACGAAACGAGCCGAAAACTATAAGAATATCTGGAACCCGGAGCTAGGCTGGATGTGGGTACGCGACACAACCGGGAAGTGGGCAGAGCCCGTGGATATTCTTCGCTACGACAACGGATGGGTAGAGGGCAACGCTGCCCAGTATACTTGGTTTGTACCCCATGATGTCAGAGGTTTGGCAAATCTGATGGGAGGGCGGGAAGCACTTATTACCAAACTAAATGACTCCTTTGAGAAGGCTGAGAAACACGGATTTGTGTCAGGCAAAGGGCATGATGCAGAAAAAAAGGAAGAACTACGCCGGGTGTTCATCAATTATGGTAACCAACCCTGCATGGAAACGCCCTGGCTATTCAACTACGTGGGTGCCCCCTGGCTGACTCAACACTGGACCCGACAGATCGTTGATAAGGTATACAGTGGTATATCGCCCGAAACCGGATACAGCGGCGACGAAGACCAGGGATTAATGGGATCGTTGGCAGTACTACTAAAAACGGGAATATTCTCAACCAATGGAGGTACTTCCCAACAACCGTTCTACGAAATCACGAGCCCGTTGTTTTCTAAAATTATCTTCCATCTTAACCCCAGCTACTATCCGGGCGGGACCTTTATGATTGATACAGAAGGAAAGGGGAACTATATCCAGGAAGCTAACCTGAATGGAAGCTCACTCGAACGGCCATGGGTGCTACACGAAACATTGGTTAAAGGAGGCGTCTTGAAGTTGAATATGGGGAGCCAGCCCAATAAGAGTTGGGGAAGCCGCCCCGAGGATGCACCTCCTTCAATGTCTAATGAATAGCCCATCCCATCACCTCTGGCGTGGGTGGGTAGTTCACTGTAAAAACGATGATTAAGAGAATCCCATTTTTAATTTTGTTTCTTTGTTCTTTGACCATACTCTCGGTCAGTAGCATGTCTGGGCTTACACCCAAGGTAAAGCAACCAAATATCGTCATTTTTTTATCTGATGATCATGGGCAGGAGGATGCAGGGTGTTACGGAAATCCTGACCTGAAAACTCCGGTTTTGGATCAGATGGCCGCCGAGGGTATGAAGTTTACCCGGGCCTACACGCCCGTACCGGTTTGTGCTCCGTCGCGCTTGGCTCTCTACACTGGATTGTATCCCCACCGAAACGGGGGTGATCGTAACCACGGATCTATTCGCGAGGGTGTTACTACGCTACCGGGCTATCTCGCCAAAGTAGGGTATGAAGTAGTATTGGCGGGAAAAGTGCACGTAAAGCCCGAGGCCGCCTTTCCGTTTACCTACATTGAACGGGATGAGGTACCCGCTTTTTTGAAGAATTCTGGTGAGAAACCGTTCTGCCTGATTGTGGCGTTTAACGCTCCTCACCAGCCCTACTTCAATATGAAAGGGGGCTTTGGTAAGGTTCAACCTAAGCTATGGTTGCCAGTTAACAAGGAAACGCTAAAATATACCGCTGCTTACTACGATCATGTGACAATGCTCGACCACGAGTTGGGGGCGTATATGTATTGGCTGCAAAAGTATGGTAAGGATCAGAATACGGTTCAAATTTATACCAGCGACCACGGACCAGCCTTTCCCTTTGCCAAATGGACGCTGTACGAGCAGGGAATCAAAGTGCCTTTTATCGTGAAGTGGCCGGGAGTAGTACAACCCGCTACTACCTCCGACGCGCTGGTAAGTCTGGTGGATGTTTTACCTACTATATTGGAGGTAGCGGGGCATGCCCCTGTGGCTGATCTGGATGGCAAAAGTTTGCTACCCTTGTGGAAACAACAGCAGAAGCAGCTCCACGAAGAAGTGTATGCAGCCTATACTAATTTGGGAGTAGAAGGCGGAAATGAGTACCCCATTCGTAGTATCATTCAGGGAGATAAAAAACTACTGGTCAATCTGCGCTTTCAGAATATGCTGGCGCTGGAAAGTATGGATGCGCGCGACGAACGGGCCGTGATTGATCCGCTTGGCATATTGGACTCATGGAGAAATAGCAATAATCCGATCATGGTAGAACGGGCCAAAGCCTATAAAAAACGACCCCTGTTTGAATTATACGATCTTGCAAATGATCCCTATGAGCTTCACAATCTGGCAACGGATGGCAGCCGGGAAAATCAGCAGTTACTGGCGAAGCTGTACCGCAAGTTATCCGAATGGATGAGAACCCAAGGCGACCACCTAGCCACTGAAATGATACTTTACAGAGATTAAAAATATTTCCATTGATAAACCGTCGAGAATTTATACAAACAACCACGGCTGGCCTGGCCGTCTGGCTGACCGGTCCCAACGTGTGGGCTGGTCAGTACAAGGCTACTGCCTGGCAGAATTACGATTTTAAACCCTACCGAAAAGGTGACTTTGCCGCTCCTGTTACAAAGGTAACCCCTGATGGCGGCTTTTATCTGCATACCTTCTATGATGTGTGTCCTTGGAGCCCTTCGGGACGTTACCTGGTCGTAACCAAGCTACCCTACCAACGGAAAAAACCGGTTTGGGGCGATGCCGCTGAAATATGTGTGATTGACTTACAGGAGCAGGCCATTCGTACGGTGTATAGTACCAAAGGCTGGTCATTTCAGTTGGGAGCTAACGTACAATGGGGGAATACTTCGGATCGCTACCTCTATACCAATGATGTTATCAACGAAATACCCGTTTGCGTCCGACTAGACCTGGAAACGGGCAAGGTGAAAGCCTATGCTGGAGCTAAATATGACCTAGCACCCGATGAAAAATCAGTGATCAGTCCGGAGCTGAGAAACATGAATATCCATCAGTACGGCTACGCAGTACCTGATCCGCCGTCGGGTAGCCCAATCCCGTTTACGAAAGACGAAATGAATAGCGAAGGTTTATGGAAAACGGACCTGACGACCAACAAAAGAAAGCTGCTACGACCTTTACAGGATTTCTTTAATGCGGCCGAAGACGGCGATGTGTACGAAGATGGTATTGGGTACCTGTTTCATTCTAAGTATAATCCCCAAAACACGCGGATTATGCAGGTTTTTCGGGCGCAGATTAACGGCAAAGGCCGAAATGCATCTTTGTTTACGATGGATATGGACGGCAAAAACCTCAAACAATGCCTTTCGCAAGAACACTGGAACCACAAAGCCCGGCTGGGAGGGTCGGGTAATCACCCCAATTGGCACCCCGACGGGGAGCGTATTATCATGAACTGCATACCCGCCTGGTTGGGCCTCAACGATATGCTATTTTGTTCATTTCGCTACGATGGAAGCGACTTCAAGGTATTAAGCGAAAAACATCTGGGAAGTGGTCATCCTTCGGTGGAGCCGACTTCTACTTACTTGTTATCGGATGCCTACCCTAAGCAAACGTACGTGGTAGGCGAAAACGGGGAGATACCTATTCGACTGCTGAATTTAAACAATGATTCGGAGCTGCAACTCTGTACCATACCAACCGATGTTGGGGGTGGGAAAAACCAGTATCTACCCGAAGACCGGGCAACCGGTGGAAGTCAACACAAGCTGGATCCGCACCCCGCCTGGAGCCGCAACTACTCAGAAATTTGTTTCAACGGCGCCCCGGAAATGGTACGTCAGGTATTCGTTGCTAATCTAAAAGAGGTGCTGTAACCATGAAAGTAAAAACAGTAATTATTAGCTTTTTAGCACTAATCCAGGGAGTAGTGGTATACGGCCAATCCAATATGCTGGTTTATCCCAAAGGGAAGTTGGTGTACGAAAATACCTTTAATTCATCGGAGTCGGTGAAAGGTTGGGTGATGGAAGGACCGGGTACGGTAAAAGTGCAAGACGGTTGGATGGAGCTATTCTCCAAAGATAAAGAGTACCACCACGTGTATTGGTGTCCCGAAGACTTCCCGGGTAATTTCGTGGCCGAGTGGGAAGCCCAGAATCTGGACAAGGATGGTGGCCTGATCATTATGTTTTTTTCGGCCAAGGGAATCAATGGGGAGGATGTTTTTGACCCTTCATTGCCGACCCGCGACGGTACTTTTCGAAACTATACTAAGGTGGCACTCAACTGCTACCACACTTCCTACTATACCGATAACCCCGAAACGCCCGAACGGGAGTTGGCCCACCTTCGTAAAAACGAGGGGTTTAATTTAGTCTTTCAGGGGCCGGAAGGTATCCCCAAAGACTCGGAAGCCATTCATAAACTTACGCTGGTCAAAGACGAAGGACATATTCAACTTTTTATCGATGGCCGGGAGGTCATCAACTGGAAGGATGATGGTAAGACGTACGGCAAGGTACTTGGTGGCGGTAAAATGGGCTTTCGGCAAATGAAATGGTCTCATTTCCGCTACCGAAATTTCAGAGTTTGGCAGTTGGAGGATTAATTTAAGAGAAGGAAGAAGGTGAGGTTGGAGGTAGAAAAGGAGCAGGGAGGAATGGAGAAGAGGAGGATGGAAGTTGTAGTAAATTATAGAAGTAGACCACGGTTAAGAAAAGAAACAACTAGATGAGATTACTATTCAATAATGGGTTGAAGCTAGTGCTGTTACAGCTTGTATTTGTGGTGCTAGTGATCCATCCGGTACTTGCTCAGAAAACGAATGGGTGGTTACCTGCTCCGTTCAATCGGCATCAAACCTACCCAATTCCAACGGGTGGGGTAGAGGTGACCTTTAACCCAATTTCTCTGCGCTGGCCGTTTGAGAAAAGGAATAAGGTAGAATACGAAGTACGCCTTTCGCAGGACTCTACCTTTCAAAAATCTCCCGTCTTTACTGAGGCCAAAACCGAGTGGGCTATGTATAACCCGCACCAAAAGCTGGCTATTGGACTATGGTACTGGCAATACCGAAAAGTGGGTGAAAAATGGTTTGGCCTGAATCGTTTTAAGATCACAGAAAAGGCCTTGCCAATGGCTTATCCTGCACCGGAGGTTTTTGTAGCGGCCATTCCCCGGGATCACCCTAGATTGCTAGCGCACGGTAGTTCCGAACTTAGCAACTTGCAAAATCGACCCCGCAACGCAGATATCAACGCCATTCTGGCGGAGGCCGAAGAAGCCCTCAAAATACCATTACCCCGAGAAGATGAAGGAGTAGCCAATAAGCTGATTGATGATGAAATAAAGAATAAACTGATCATTAAATTGGCGAGCATGTTTTTGGGCAATCGGGTGTACTATAATGTGGCGAGTTTATGCCAGGCCTATGCTCTGACGGGAGACGAACGTTTTGCCGAAAAGGCATTGGCTATTGGCAGGGAAGTAGCACCCTGGGACCCGGACAAAGTAACACGTTTGAGCGACTTTGGCGATTCGCGCTTTATGATGGCGCTCGCCCTCGTCTACGATACCTTTTACGATCGACTGACCCCAGCCGAACGGGAAGTTTTTCGGCATAGTATACGAATTCGGGTAGAAGAATTTTATCAGGATTGGAAAAATAATATCGAGGTACGGGTACTGAGCGCCCACGTGTGGCAGCATATTCTGCATTACTTTTTTCAAAGTGCATTAGTTTTGCAGGGCGACGAGCCGGAAGCTTCCCTGTGGTTGAGTTATGCCTATGAACTATTCCTTACGCGCTCACCGATCTTAGGCGGAAATGATGGCGGCTGGGTGAACGGGGCGTCCTACTTTCGCATGAATATGGAGACGCTGCTGGATATTCCGATGTTTATCAAAAAATACACTGGTTTCGACTTCGTAAACGCCCATCCTTGGTACAAGAATCAAATTGATTGGATGGTGTACGGCATGCCGCCCGGCTCAGTGGCGGATGGCTACGGTGATAATAATGAGACCCTCAAAAAACCGGGGATTGAGTACGTAGCCTTCGCTGAGGAATTAGCCAAACTAACCCGTTACCCCTCGGCTGCCTGGTACGCCGATCAGTGCAGAAAATACGAGCCCATTGATCTTTCCCGAAATAATATTTTGCGGTGGTTCAGGCTTACGAAGACACCGGCCTTATCGCTTCCGGAGTATCAGTCCAAAGATTTGCCAATGGCACATCTTTTCAAAGAATCCGGAGTCGTGGCGATGCATACGCGCCCCATGCAGACCGAAAAAGATCTGATGGTAACCATGAGGTCCAGTCCATACGGCTCGTACGGGCACATGATCGCTGATCAGAATACCTTCAACATGGTATACGGGGGAGAAAAGACCTTCTACCGAACGGGCTATAAAATTGACATGAACGACCCGCATCGGTTGGGGTGGAACAAACACACCAAAGGAAGTAACGGTATCCTGATCGAAGGAGCTGGACAGCCGTATAGCACCGAGGCGTTCGGGATGCTGACTCGCTTCGTGCAGGGCGAGCGCCTATCTTACGTCAAAGGAGACGCTTCCAATGCTTACCGAAGTAAAGAAACGAATGAGGAATATGGGCTTACGAAGTTTGATCGGCATCTGGTACTTCTGCAACCGGGTATCGTGGTTATTTATGATGAACTGGAAGCTGATCGACCCGTAAATTGGTCGTGGTTGATTCACAGTATGAAGAAATTGAATTTAGATGCAGCCCAAAATCAATTCACGTCCCAGTTTGAAAAATCAACGGGTCAGGGTGGGTTATGGAGTACCCTTCCGGTGGAGTGGGCCGTTGCTGATACTTTTGAGATACCCGCCGTAAACGTTATTGGCCGATTAGACGAAGACGGGGAGGTGAGGGAATACGAGGACAACCAATGGCACCTAAAAGCTACCAATAAAGTAAAATCGAGTAAGATGCGGTTTTTGTCCGTCGTGCAGGTAGGTGCTTTGGGAGTAAGTCAGCCCAAAATAGTCTCCTCGGTAGGAGATGAGAAGGTAACCATTAGGGTAGGGGAGTGGCAAGTTTCGGCCCAACTAGGGCTAAATGGCCCGGCAGAATTGAGAATAACGGATGCCCAAACCTCCTTCTCGACGGTAGGGTCGGTACAGTTAGCCGGGAAAACCTACCAGGGAATAATTCCGGGTAGTACCAAACTCGTGGAATTAGGTAAAGGTAAGCCGCACTTCCAGGAAGCGAGCGAGGAGCTACCCTTGTCAGTTCAGCAAGTACTTCTTTATAAAAAATCAGAGATCAAAAAATGAAAAAATCGCCTCAGCTACTACTGTTTCTCTTTGCCTGTGTGATATCCGTGGGAGTGTTATTCAGCTTTCGCACTTCCCAGGTCAAAGTAGCGGCCAAGCGCCCCAATATTTTGTTTGCCATCGCCGACGATCAGTCGTATCCTCACGCCGGAGCGTACGGTTCTAAGTTATTTCAAACCCCTACTTTTGATGCCATTGCCCAGCAGGGGGTATTGTTTACGAATGCATTTGTAGCGGCCCCTCAATGTAGTCCTTCGCGGGCGGCACTGCTTACCGGGCGCAACATCTGGCAACTAGAAGAAGCTGGCACCCACAGTAGTTATTTCCCAAATAAGTACCCGGTTTTTACGGATGCGCTTGAAATGGTGGGCTATTTCAGGGGTTATACCGGAAAGCCCTGGGGACCTGGAAATTGGGAAGACTCGGGCTGGAAGCAGAACCCCGTGGGGCCTGAGTACAACCAGAAAAAACATAAAGTGCCCTACACCGGAATTAACAAAACCGACTACGTAGGCAACTTCAAAACATTTATGGAGGCCCGACCCAGCGAGAAACCCTTCTTCTTTTGGTTTGGCGCGCAGGAACCCCACCGGGTGTACGAATACGGGTCGGGTACTATGAATGGACTAACGAAAAAAGATATCATATTACCTCCCTTCCTGCCCGATACCGACTCAATCCGGCAGGATTTTCTGGACTATGCCCTCGAAATTGCCTGGTTTGATCAGCAGTTGGCCAAGATGGTGCAAATCCTGAAAGATGCCGGCGAATGGGAGAATACGATTGTGGTAGTCACCGCCGATAACGGTATGCCTTTTCCCTACGCCAAGGCCAATTTACAGGAGTACGGTACCCACGTACCACTGGCAATCTGCGGTCCGGGCATCAAAGGAAACAGGGTGAGTGATGATCTCGTGAGTCTGATTGATCTGGCCCCAACGTTTATGGAGTTCGGACAGACTACCCCCTTTTCGGCTATGTCGGCCAAAAGCTTAATGCCGATTTTGAACTCATTAAAGTCTGGGTTAATTGATCCTGACCGGAAAATAGTACTTACTGGCCGGGAACGACATACCCACGCCCGACCGGATAATCTGGGCTATCCGGCCCGCGCCATTCGTACGGCTGACTACTTATTTATCCAAAATTTCAAACCCGACCGCTGGCCACTCGGCGACCCTCCTCCCGCGAACCCTGCGGCGATTGCTGAAAATGGTAAAGACTTAAAGGCCATCGTATTCGGTTACGAAGATATTGACGATTCGCCGAGTAAGGAAGTGATGATCCACGGACGTACCCAATGGCCTGATTTATTCCAAATAGGGTTTCAGAAACGGCCAGCCCAAGAGCTGTACGATATTCGTAAAGACCCCGGCTGCCTGCATAATCTGGCCGGGCAAAAGCAGTATACTACCGTGAGAAAGAAAATGGCGGAGATGCTCAGCCAACAGCTCGTGGCGCAGGGTGACCCCCGAACCGGAAAGAATGGAGACGTCTTCGATAGCTACCCTCGCTTTGGTAAAATGCGATCTTTTGATGGCTTTAAAGAAAGAGAGGCCTATAACCCGGCCTACCAAAAGTAGATCGTAATTAATCTGATCATTAAAAACTATTGGAAGGCTTTTAAACGAATACTATAGATGATGAACTATTGTAAAAGTAGCCTGATGGTGATGGTGTTAGGCATTTGCTTACTAATGGGAAGTGGTAGCAAACCGGGCCAATCGCCTTTGGCTACGCCCCCCAATATTATTTTTATCCTGACCGATGATCAGGGGTGGACCTCCTTATCGTCCCGGATGCAAAATAACGTACCCGAATCTGCCAGCGACTATTACGAAACGCCCAACATAGACCGGATGGCCCAGGCGGGTATGCGGTTTACACATGGGTACGCCCCGGCGGCGATCTGCTCACCCACGCGTCGAAGTATACAGTTCGGACAAACTCCCATCCGGCAGGGCGATGATGAGTTTCCCGACTGCTACAAGCCCGGAAGCAATGCTCCACGTTCGCTACCCCAAGTGTTGAAAGGTATCGATAATCGGTACCAAACCGCTCATTTGGGGAAGTGGGATTTTAGAGCTGGGATGGTACCAGAAAAGTTTGGCTACGACCTGAGTGATGGCGATACCCGCAACGCAAACGGAAACTTGGTGCAGGTAAAAGGCGATAAGTGGGACGACCACTATGTTACCGAAGATCCTAAAAAAATCAATACCCTGACGGAAAGAGCAATTGGTTTCATGCAGAAACAAACTTCGGCGCAGACTCCGTTCTACCTGCAAATATCGCACTACGCTACCCACGTCAATATGGAAACCAAGCAGTCTACGCTTGATTACTTTACCAAGAAAAAGGAGGGAAAGCGGCACAATAATCCGGCCTGGGCGGGCATGCTATTTGATCTCGATACGGGCATCGGCACTATTTTAAATGAAGTAGAGAAACTAGGAATCGGAGATAATACCTACATTTTCCTGATGGCCGACAACGGCGCCACCGAGTTTCTGCCTCCGGTAGGTAATCGGTTGGATCACCCCTCAAAATTCACCGAACCCATGCGTAACTATCCGCTCAGAGGAGGAAAATGGGCACTTTACGAAGGGGGAGTCCGGGTTCCCTTTATCGTGATGGGACCGGGTATTAAAGCTGGGAGTCAGAGCGATGTGCCCGTTATTGGTTGGGATTTACTCCCCACTTTCGCCGAGCTGGCGGGAGGTACCGCCCGGCCCGAGAAGGATCGGGATGGCGGTAGTTTTTTATCCGTTTTGAAAAACAATGGTAAAGGAGTGGTAAACCGTACTACCAAAGACTTTTATTTTCACCGCTACAGCAACGGCTATCCTCATTCGACCATTATTTCGGGGAATGATAAATTAATTATTTTCTGGAAAACGGGAAAACGAGAACTTTACGACCTTAGTAAGGATCAGGGGGAACTGTCGGATCAGGCCTCAAAAAATCCCAACAAAGTAAAGGAGCTGGATACTCGCCTTTTGAGTTATATCAAAGTACATAATCCCGGTTTGCTTACCGCCTACCAGGGTACCGCCAAGAAAGATAAGCCGGAGGATTGAGATGGTTCAATAAAGGTTTGGCTTCTCCGAGGTTAGTAAAGTTTAGCTACCAAAGATTTTGGATGGGTTGTACGGCTTGGGAAAGGAGATGGTTCATTAAAATGTCTCTGCTACTTAGAAAAACGGATGAAGAAAAACGAATACCCGAAAAGTGCTATCAAGATGTAGCCTTATCTGGGCTGATGAGTGCTGGTAATAGAAAGCTGTTGTATATGTTTCAAGGCTTCGGAGAAGCGTAACCTTTCGGGTAGCACCAATTTTCTAAGAATAATTTAACTAAAATTTGATCACTTTATAAACCTAATACGGAACGGACTTAACCATGATGAAGCATTTACTATCATTTTTTTTTCTTGTCAAGACACACCTCCCAATCCTAGTGATCGGTCTCCTCACTATTTCCTGCACCAAACCCCAATCTTCCTCCGATGCGCGACCAAATATTGTGTACATCCTGGCGGACGATTTGGGCTACGGAGATATTTCTTCTTTTAATCCCGAAGGGAAGATAAAAACACCAAATATAGACCGTTTAGCCGCTGGTGGAATGCGCTTTACTGACGCACATTCACCCTCGTCGGTGTGCACACCCACGCGCTACGCGCTCATGACCGGGCGTTACCCCTGGCGCAGCCGATTACCCGTTGGCGTATTGCGAGGTTACAGCCGAAGCCTCATCGAGGAAGACAGATTAACCGTAGCCAAGCTTCTTAAAGAGGAAGGGTACCAAACGGGCATGGTAGGCAAATGGCATTTGGGGGTAGACTGGGCTTTAAAGCCGGGGTTAGATACTCTGTTAAACGAGCCGCTTTATGGAATTACCAATGATATGAATCCTGAGCATATTGATTTTAAGAAGGCCCCGACCAACGGTCCTACCACGAGGGGATTTGACTATACGTTCTTTTTGCCGGCTTCCCTGGATATGCCTCCCTACTGCTATCTCGAAAACGATACCCTAACTGATCTTCCCACTGCTTACACGGAAGGAAGTAGCCTGGAATCTGGGTATACGGGTCCGTTTTGGCGACCCGGAGCAATGGCTCCTTCGTTTGACTTTTTCGGGGTACTTCCCACCTTTATCAACAAAGCCAATGACTTCTTGAAAAGACAGTCTGCCGAGAAACCCTTCTTCCTCTACCTGGCACTGGCCGCTCCGCATACCCCCTGGATGCCCACGGAAGGGTACAAAGGGAAGTCAGATGTAGGCGAGTACGGCGATTTTGTGCAGATGGTAGATGCCGAAGTAGGTCGGGTGTTGAATACTCTAGATAGCTTGGGTATGGCCGAGAATACCATCGTAGTCCTTACCAGTGATAATGGACCTTTTTGGCGTCCGGATTTCAGTGAGCGGTTTGGTCACCGGGCAGCTGGGGCACTTCGGGGCATGAAAGGAGATGCTTACGAAGGTGGGCACCGCATACCTTTTATCGTACGTTGGCCCGCAAAAGTAGCGGCAAATACGGTAAGCACAGCCACCACCACGCTGGCTAATCTGATGGCCACCTGCGCGGATATCCTCGGTTTGCCTTTTCCCGAGAATAGCGTTGAGGATAGTTACAGCATCCTGCCCGTACTGGAAGGCAAAGCCAAAACTGTCCCCAATCAACCGGCCGTGGTACACAGTGCCTCCAACGGTTTTTTTGCCATTCGTCAGGGCGACTGGAAACTAATAGAGGGCTTAGGTTCGGGCGGTTTTACGGAGCCTAAGAAAATTAAACCAACGGAAGGCGGCCCCACCGGGCAACTCTACAACCTGGACGCTGACTTGGCGGAAAGTCGTGATGTGTATACGGAGAACCCGGAGAAAGTAAAAGAATTGACCGAGCTTTTGAAAAAGATTCGAGAAGGCAAATCCCAAATCAACTCCTTACGCTGAACAGTCCATGGGAAAGTATATAACAAAAAACTATCTAGGCCTTATACTATTGTTGGCTTCTTGTTTGGGGGTAAGCCTTGCTACTGCCCAGCCGAAAGGTAATAATGCTCCGATTATCATCATCATGGCTGATCAACTTCGTTTTGATGTGGTCGGGCCTGGGACGCCCCATATTCAATCGCTGATGCGAGAGGGGGTTAATTTTTCAAGGGCCTATTGTGCAGCCCCATTGTGTGCACCATCACGGGCTTCTTTCTTTACCGGACTGTCTCCTAACCGTACGGGCTCCATGATCAATCCTTGGGAAGAGGAAGACGAATCCTACGGCTATACCAAAGCTAATACGCCAAATCTGTATAGTTTGTTGGAGAATAAATGGGATAGCTGGCACGTGGGCAAACAGCATTTTTTTACACAAGACAACATTGATTCTCCCACAAGCAAAACCCATTGGATCACGCAGCAGGACTATCAGCAATGGATGAAGCAACAAAAAAAGTCCAAGCCCGGAGGGAGGGAGTTTAAAGCACTGGTACCGGAGATGGTTTCGGGAACCCGCACGCACCTGCGCCGTTACTCCATTCCGGTTGTGAGTGAGTATAAGGAAGGAAACGACTATTTTCTGGATCATTACATCGCCAACGAGAGCATCCGAGCCATTAAACAGCGGGATAAAAGCAAACCTCTGCTTCTAAATACCATGTTTCTGGCTCCACACCCGCCTTTTGACATACCTGAGCCCTACTTTTCAATGGTGCCTCTTACCGATGTAAAAATGCCCGAAAATGTGGGCGTATGGTATCCGCAGCAGTCGCCGCTTCAGATGTACAATATTTCTGGATTTCTGGGGGCGAGGTATAGCCGGGAGGAATGGCAAAATATATGGGCCAAGTACCTTGGCCTTGTGAAACTGCTCGACGATGAGATAGGCAGAATCATAGCTGCCTTAAAGGAAGAAGGCTTATACGACCAGTCCCTCATTATTTTTACGGCTGATCATGGCGAAATGCTGGGTAGTCATTCGCTTTGGCAGAAAATGTGCATGTACGAGGAGTCTGCCAAAGTGCCGCTGATTGTGAAATTTCCAACTGACTTTCCTATGGTTTCAAAAGACATTGCCACTCCGGTGAGTCTTACCGATGTATTTCCTACCTTATTAGAATTTACCGGGCTGCCCACTATTGTAGATTTGGACGGTAGTTCCTTACTTCCTATGATACAGGGGAAAAAGGCAGAAGATCGACCTGTTTTTATTCAGTATGACGGTAACGGCTCCCTTGGTAATTTTCAGCGAAGTGTGGTGCAGGGTAATTACAAGCTGATTGTGGACTTGTTTAAAGATGAGGTATTCCTGGAATTGTACGATGTGGTCAACGACCGACAGGAAACCACCAACCTGGCCTTTCAGGAAAACCACGCTGCTACAACATGTCAGCTACTCGAAACACTCCGAACCTACATGCAAACGAAGAAGGATCGACTGAGTTTGGCCCCAAATGCTTACGAGCGTTTTATTAAAGACTACAAAACGATTGTTAAATAACCTTCCAACCGGATGCAGCACCTGAACCTACTTTTCGCAACTCTTATCCTGTGCGTTTGGCTGCATTCTGAAGTCTACAGCCAACCCCAACCCTGGCTGCGGCATACCATTGATTCTTCCTCTACCGGAGCCGACGGGGTGAAGATGGCGGATATCAACGGAGATGGTCTACCCGATATTGTGACGGGCTGGGAGGAAGGCGACCGTACCCGTCTGTACCTGAACCCCGGCAAGGCCAAAGTAAAGGTATCCTGGCCCGCCGTAACCATAGGCACGACGCCTAGCGTGGAAGATGCCGTATTTGCCGACCTGGACGGGGACGGAAAACTGGAAGTGGTGAGTTGTACGGAGAAAGGCTCCGAGAAAATCTACGTCCATTGGTCAACCTCCACCAATCTGCTCAATCCGAAAAATTGGCGGCAGGAAATACTGCCTGCTTCGGATCAGCGTATGATGTGGATGTATGCTTATCCCTACCAGTTGGATGGCAAAAATGGCGTCGATCTGATAGCCGGTGGGAAGGATAAGAAAGCCGAGGTAGGCTGGTTTGAAGCTCCGGCCAACCCTCGTGACCTTAGCCAGTGGAAATGGCATACCATGACTCCGGCCGGTTGGATCATGTCGATTATCTTTCGGGATATGGATGGTGACGGTGATAGCGATATCGTGATTACGGATCGTCAGGGTGCACTACGAGGAGCCCGTTGGCTAGAAAATCCTGGTGCGGGTGAAGCCCAGAAAGCCCAATGGAAAAGCCATATAATGGCCGGGGCCGGACTGGAAGTAATGTTTATGACCATGGTCGATATGGATGGTGACGGCGTAGAGGAAGCAGTCATTACCGAAAAAACGCAACAAACTATCCGGATCATTCAACGGCTCGATACTAAAGGAATGGGATGGAAGGAGATTGCGAAAATTTCGATTCCCGATGATTACGGCCGCCCTAAGTCGGTAGAAGCTGGCGATATCAACGGCGATGGCGTGATGGATTTGGTGTACAGCACCGAAACCCAGGGCCTGCAAAAAAACGGTCTCGCCTGGCTGAATGGCAAAGACCTGCAAAAGCCCAAGGTACCTTTTTACAGCATCTCAGGAATTCATAATGCTAAGTACGACAAAGCCGAACTAATCGACCTGGATCAGGACGGGGATCTTGATGTATTGATTTGTGAAGAAAACTACGGAGCCAATAGCAAAGGGCTAGGGGTGATTTGGTATGAGAATCCGCACCGGTAATCAGTACCAGTCCTCGCCTTTCTCAGCCGCTTTTTGTTTTAGCATCGCCAAGAGTTCATCGGCTAGTTTTTGGGGAGCTACTTCACCATAGGCTGCCACGAGGGCGTCGTACAGCATTTCTTCAGGTACTTGCGTCAGGTCCATTTGTGTCCAGCCCATGGTACCCCATTTGTTAGGTACCGGGTACACGATGCTTTTGTCATAGAGCGTAAAGATCCTGATCTTTCAAGGATAGCTTGATGGTAATTCGGTTGTGTTTCACATTGAGCGTAGCAAATATCTTCTTATTGACCCGAAACGAAGTCTTCTCAAAGTGGGGCTGCTCCGTAGTTTTGGGAAAGGAAAGTGCTATCTGGCGGACGTGGTCGGGAGTAGGCATTGTGATAGGTAGTAATGTGATCCCCGCAAATTTAAAATTGAATTTTAGATTTTCAGGGATGGCTCGGTTAAATCGGGTGCCTGTTTATGCAATAATTGTATTTTGAAATAAACAAAAATACACTCTTTTTGTATTTTGGAAAATACAATTTAACACTCCTCTTGTCCATACAAATCACGCATGGACATCCTAAATTCCCTCCTACGTCTTAATGCACCACGCCGTAGAGTACACCGAACAGGGCGATTTTCGCCTCGACCGTCGCATTACGATTGAGGTAGGGGGTGCGGGCAAAAGTCGCCGGCAAATTGCCGGGAAAGACGAAGCCTATGTAGCCGCCGATGACATTGAGATCGGCTACTGGCAGAAGGTACCGCTGTGGATGTTTGGGTTGTTGTATTGAGGTGGGGAGGTGCTTTACCCGAATCTTTTCCTGCTCAACATTAATTGGTGGCCCTACCGCCGTCCGATTCCGTGATAGGGTCGCGTAATGGTACCCCGGCGGGGTCAGCGGTTAATAGTAAAAAAGGCAAATGGATTGCAAAACACCCCGTGAGGGGTCGTCCCCGCCGGGGTGCAAGGTATCGGTTGGTATACATTTGCTATTAACGGGCGACGCCTCCGGCGTGGATAGTAGGCGAAAATTTATTGAGACTATATTTTCTATTTTCTACCTCCATATCCTTCAAACAATTCTCCCCAAATCGTTCCTCGTTTGTAAAATTCTCCCAACATTTTCAATACAGTTTCAATGTCTTTTTCTTCCTCAATTACAATCTTCCCATCTATTACTTTCAAAACTATTCCTCTCAAATCACAAATCTATTTCGTTTTCTTAATTATATCGTCGCTAAGAATACGGAAATTACCTATTTTAGATATTTTTACTAATTTTTTATGAATTGATGGATTTGAATGAATCTGGGCTAGAATGATTTCGCTCCCTATAATTCTACCCGTATTTCTCAGCTCATCAATTGTGGCAATAGCTTTTTGTCTATACTCCTCTTCAAGGCCGACGATTTGTTCAAACTGGGTCTTTTTTAATACTTGAATTCAAGTAATAAACGCAACGGTCGTTTAAAAAAGCCCGGCAGCCCTGATTTGGGCCATGGCCCAAATCAGGGCTGCCGGGCGGCGTCAGAAAACTTCATACTTTCTGGTCGAGAAATTCAAAATAATCATGAGCCACCCGCGCGGGGGGCCCCGTGACGCTGGAACAAAGGTACCAAGTCTCCGACTTGTTTGGTGCAGG
>Ga0105054_10003007_pt1 | contig 26563 bp, 27 predicted proteins | sample BON02_FD_78091 | JGI IMG/M metagenome (GOLD analysis project Ga0105054, IMG submission 78091) | Freshwater microbial communities from Lake Bonney liftoff mats and glacier meltwater in Antarctica - BON-02 (megahit assembly) | ecosystem: Environmental > Aquatic > Freshwater > Ice > Glacier...
AGCCGCCGCTCGGCCCGGGCCAGGGGGGCGATGTCGATCCCCTCGCGCTGCATCAGACGGTCGGCGCCCACCAGGACGTCGCGCCCCGAGACACGGGCGCGCACGCCATGGCCGGTGATGGACTCGAACGCCTCAACCGGGTGATCGGGCGCGTTTTCGGCCTTGGCGGCGCGCAGGATCGCGGTGGCGATGGGGTGTTCCGACTGCGCCTCGACAGCCGCGACAAGGGCCAGCACGGTCGCGCGGTCGAACCCGTCGGCCAGTTCGAGATCGGTCAGTTCCGGGCGCCCCTGGGTCACGGTGCCGGTCTTGTCCAGCGCGACAATGCCCACCCCGCTGAGTTGTTGCAGCGCATCGCCCTTGCGGAACAGCACGCCCATGTCGGCGGCCCGCCCGGTGCCCACCATGATCGAGGTGGGCGTGGCCAGACCCATGGCGCAGGGGCAGGCGATGATCAGCACAGACACGCCCGCAACCAGTGCATGGGACAGGCCGGGCCCGACCAGCAGCCAGACGACCACCGTCACCAGCGCCAGCGCCATGACGGCGGGCACGAACCACAGGGTGATCCGGTCGACCAACCCCTGAATGGGCAGCTTTGCCCCCTGGGCCTGTTCGACCATGGCGATGATCTGGGCCAGCGTGGTGTCGGCCCCGACCCGTGTGGCGCGGAACCGGAAGGCGCCGGTGCCATTCACCGTGCCCCCTGTCACCGTGTCGCCCGGCGCCTTGGCCACGGGCACGGGTTCGCCGGTGATCATGCTTTCGTCGACGCGGCCCGAACCTTCGGTGATGTCGCCGTCCACCGCGATGCGTTCGCCGGGGCGCACGATCAGGATGTCGCCGGTGCGGATGCGCTCGATCGCCACGTCCTGCGGCGTGCCGTCCACCAGCACGCGGGCGGTGCGCGCCTGCAGGCCCAGAAGCTTCTGGATTGCGGCCCCGGTGCGGCCCTTGGCCCGCGCCTCCATCCAGCGGCCCAGCAGGATCAGCACGACGATCACCGCTGCCGCCTCGAAATAAACAGCACGCGAGGCGGCGGGCAGCAGGGCAGGGGCGAACAGGGCCGTTACCGAGTAAAGCCAGGCGGCCCCGGTGCCCACGGCGACAAGGCTGTTCATGTCGGGGGCGCGGCGGGCCAGGGCGGGCAGGCCCCTGGTGAAGAACCCGCGCCCGGGCCAGGCGAGCACCAGCGTCGTCAGAACGAACTGGATGGTCCAGCTGGCCTGGTGGCCGATGGTGCGCCCGATCAGTTCGTGCATGCCGGGCACCACATGGGCGCCCATTTCCAGCAGGAAGACAGGCAGGGCGAGGGCCGCCGCCAGGGCGGTGGTGCGGGCCAGGGCGCGCGCCTCGTCGTGCTTGCGCGCGCTGCGGCCGTCGGTGGCCGCATCGGCGAATTCGCCGGGATACCCTGCGCGGGACGCGGCGCCCAGCAGATCGGCGCGGTTCACCGCGCCCTCGACCAACGTGACCGTGGCGGTTTCCGAGGCGAGGTTGACGTTCACGCCCAGCACCCCCGGCACCGCTGCCAGCGCCTTGTCGACCCGCCCGACGCAGGACGCACAGGACATCGCGGCGATGTTCAGTCGAAGGGTTTCAGTGCGGGCCGGATACCCCGCCCTGTCCAGCGCCGCGACGGCGTCGGACACATGGGCAGGGGTTTCGAGGGACAGTTGCACCGTCTCGCTGGCAAGGTTCACGCTGACGCCGCTGGCGCCGGGGAGGGCGGACAGCGCCCGCTCGACCCGCCCGACGCAGGAGGCGCAGGACATGCCCTGAACGGGAATGTGGATGGAAAAGGCGGCTGACATTTCGGATTCCTCGGCTGGGCTTGCAGTGACATAGGGGTTCCATCGACTGGAAGGTCAAGAGCCGCGCGCCGATTTTTCAGTTCAGCCAGAGCAGGACCGCGATGGCGACTGCAAGAAAGCCGATGCCGATGGCGGCGAACAGGCCGTCGCGGGTCAGCAGGGAAACCGCCAGAAACAGCACCACCCCGGCCATCAGCGATCCGGTGAACGGAATGATCTCAAGAAACGGCATGACCAGGCCACAGGCCAGGATCATCAGTTTGATCACGATGCTGCCGGGCGCCTTGACGAAATGGCGCAGGCGCTTGTGGGTGTGGCGGTCGAGAAATCCGATCACCGGCTGCGCCTTGTCGAGCGCGTCGCGCAGATCGTCGGACGCCACCCGCCGCCGCAATATCCATTTGGGCAGCCACGGTTCTTCGCGCGGGAACGGCATCTGCCCGGCCAGCAGCACGATCATGATGCCGCAGACCGAGGTGAGGCCGGGAATACCGCTGAGCGGCGTGGCGGCAACAAGCGCGGGGATCAGGATCAGCGCGCTGTGCGAAACGGTGCCCAGCCGGTCGACCACCGCCCCGATGCTGACCTTGCTGTCGGCATCGGCGACATCGCGCACGTCGGCGATCACGTCACCGATGGCACGGGATTCTGTTTCGGCCATCTGTCACCCCGGACTGCATTGGATGTGCAGCGAACGTGCGGCGCCCGGTCGCGGTTCCAAGGAACCGAGGCCTGCCCGCGGCGTTGACAGGGCAGAATCCCAAGCAAACGGAGGATAGACCATGAATCGCGATCAGATCGAAGGCCAATGGAAACAGATCATGGGCGGCGCCAAGCAGAAGTGGGGCAAACTGACCGATGATGACATGCTGCGTATCGACGGCAGCCACGACAAGCTGGTCGGTACGATTCAGGAGAAGTACGGCAAGAGCCGCGAAGAGGCCGAACTTGAGGTCGAAAGCTGGTCGAACTGACGCCATTTCTCGACGACGCCGCCCCTTTTCAACCGGAGGGCGGCGTTCGACTTCAGACAGTTGACCCGTCTTTTTCCATCACGAGATGGGTTTTTTGCCGGGTCAGATGCACCGCCGACATCGGATATTCGACCGGATCGTCCGACTCCGGATCGTTCCTGGCCAGAAGGAAAGTGGAGATCCGGCGCGTCGCCGGATCAAAGCGCAGATCGGCCACCCGGCCCAGTTCACCGCCAAGCCCGAACACCGGCAAGCCGATCCAGGCCGTCGCGCGCTCCATGCCGGTGACGAGCCTGTCCTCATCCGGTGTCGGGGCCGGATCGTCCTTGAACCCGGCGAACAGCTGTTCGTACAGCAGGATCGGTGCATAGGTGCCGCCGAACGGCCCGACGATCACCGGCGGCCATGCCGACAGATCCACCATGTCCTCGCGCATCCCCTCGTGCCAGCGCGGCGCGTTGTCCAGCGCCCCATGGTCCAGCGACACCGTCCATGGTGCGCCCTGCCCGGCAGGCGGGCCCACCAGATCGGCCGAAACCAGCACTTCGTCGCTGTCGAACCAGCCGCCGATCTCCAGCGCGAGGTATTCGATGCGCCGGGTGTGCAAATCGAAAAACACCTCGCGTACGGGGCAGGTCTCGTCGGCAGTGGCCAGCGCGGTGTTGAGCAGTTCGGTGACGACGGTCATCGGTGTGGCCCCTTCAAGGCAGGTGTCAGGACACAAACCCGGTCTGGGTGGCTAAGGTTCCGGAACCTTGCCGCCCTTTCGAGGGTTTCCGTCGGTGCGGCCCGTTGCAGGACGGCTGTTCTCCTGCCCATGACAGCGAAAGGAACCCGTTATGTCCGAACCGACACTGCCCCCCGCCCCGCCCGAGACGGCGCCGCGCAGCGCCTATGACGCAGGTGTATCTGCGGGCAAGAACCGCTGGCTGTTGCTTGCCGTCGGCGGCGTGACGGTTCTGGCCGGGCTGATCGCCCTTGCGATGCCGTTTGTCGCCTCGCTGACCGCGACGCTGTTCGTGGGTTGGCTGCTGCTGGGCAGCGGCATCGCAGGGCTGATCACCGCGTTCCGCCGCCACGAAGGGTCCGATATTGCCGCCGCCTTCGCGCTGGCGGTGCTGTCGGTCATCGCGGGGGTGCTGATCCTGTTGCAGCCCGTGGTGGGCATTCTGGCCCTGACCACCCTGATCATCGCCTATTTCTTCGCCACCGGCGCGCTGCGCCTTTACTACGGGACGCGCCTCTGGGGCGCCGGGGGTGGCTGGATGATCGCCGGGGGCGCCGTTTCGGTCGCCCTGTCGGTGCTTCTGTGGTTCGGGCTGCCGTTCAACGCCGCGTGGATTCCGGGGGTTCTGCTGGGGGTCGATCTGGTGATTTGGGGGGCCATGCTGATCGCGCTGGCGATCCGTGTCGGGGCGCAGGCCGACCGGTTCGAGCACGACGCCCGTGCCTGACACACCGGCGCGGCGCCTGGAACCTTTCCGCGCGCCCGCGGCTTGAGGCCCCATGGATAAATCTGCTCACCCCGAAGCCAGCCGAACCATAGGAGAGCAGGCCGATTCCCGGACCCGGCAAGCCGCCGAAGAGCAATCGGTGGTCAATGCCACCCGCCTTTCCGCGCGCCTCATCTATGAAGTGATCCGCCGCGACGGCGAGGACGAGCTTGAGAGGCCCGTCGTCTCGCTGATCTGGTCGGGGCTGGCCGCCGGACTGCTGATCAGCCTGTCGGTGCTGGGCGAGGCGATCCTGCGCACCCATCTGCCTGACGTGCCCTCGGCCTTCCTGATCGAGAATCTCGGATATTCGCTGGGGTTTCTGGTGGTCATCCTTGGGCGGATGCAGCTATTCACCGAAAACACCATCACCACGGTCCTGCCCGTCGTCGCCCGCCGCACCGCCGCGTGTTTCTGGCGCATGGGGCGATTGTGGGCCATCGTTCTGCTGGCCAATGTGGTGGGTGCGCTGATTGCCGCCGCCTTCCTTGCGGGCACCGAGGTGCTGAGCCCCGAGATGCGGCAGTCGGTGCACGCGCTGTCGCAGCACGCCGTGGGCATGGGCGCGGGGCAAAGCTTCGTGCGGGCGATTCCCGCGGGGGTCCTGGTGGCCGGTATCGTCTGGATGATGCCTTCGGCCCAAAGCAACGCCTTCGCGATCATCCTCGCCTTCACCTGGCTGATCGCGGCGGGCGATTTCACCCATATCATCGCAGGGTCGGTCGAGATGGGCTATCTGCTGTGGCTGGGCGACCTTGCAATGGCGCCGGCACTGTTCCAGTTCTTCCTGCCGGTCCTTGCGGGCAACATCATCGGCGGCACGGCGATCTTCACGCTGCTGGCCTGGGGGCAGGTCAAGAACGAGGTCGTCCATGGCGGCGTCTCGGACAAGGGCGACGAATAAGCCGTCTGGTCTAACCCGCGATGACCTGCACCGCGATGGCCCCGCCATAGATCGCCAGCAGCGCCACGCTTTCCCGCCCGATCCCCGCAGGCCTCTGCTTTTCGCGAAACAGCAGGCCCAGCAGCAGAACCGCCGTCATCACCATGGCCACGGCCAGCCAGAACAGATCGCCCCGCGTGACCGCGTGATAGAGCGATCCGTCGCGATAGCCGACATCGGAAATCGTCAGGAACAGCGTGTCGAAGGTTTTGCCGCCGATGATGCCCCCCACGGCCAGTTGCAGCGCGCCGCGCCGCACGGCGGCGATGGTCGTCACCAGTTCGGGCAGCGACGTGACCACCGCCGTCATCAATGCCCCGACCAGCGAGGCCGACAGGCCCAGCCGGTCCGTGACCTGCGATCCGACCTGCGCGATCACCCAGCCCGCCGCACCCAACACCAGCATCAGCGCCCCGAACCGCAGGAACAGCCCCCCCGCCGGTTTGCCCTTTTCATCGCCCGGATCGGCGGTGTCGGCGCGGGTTTCAGTGGTATCGACCGGCTCCCACATCGGCGCCTCGCGCAGGCGCGCCGTGGCCACCACACCCAGCCCATAGATCGCCGCCATGGCAAGCGAGGCCGGGTGGATGCCCAGCACCGTGATCTCGGGCGCGGTATGGGCGGCAAAGGGCACCGCCAGCAGCAACAGCAGGATGCCGCATTGAAACACATTGGCCAGTTCGGCGGCGGCGTGCTCAAGGTTGGCGCGGCGGTACAGTATATCGGCTATGGCAAGGAACGCGGTCTGGGCCGCAATGCCGCCAATGCCGTTGGAAAACGCCAGCGATGCGCGCCCGTCCAGCGCCGAACTGAGCGACACGATGGTGCCCGAGAACGAGGTGGCGGCGCCCAGCAGCACACCGCCGATCAGCGCCTCGCCAAACCCCGTTCGGTCGGCGATGCGGTCGGCCAGGCCGGTCATGCGCAGCCCGGCCAGCAGGATCACGAGTGCCGCACCCCCACCGAGGGCGGCCAATACGCCAACGGACAGTTCAGCGAACATGCAGGGCCGCGAAAGCGGTGCGACGAAGGGCGGGCGTGGGGTGCGCCTGTTTCAAGTCGCCACCGCAAGGGCGACGACCGTCAGCAGCGCAAAGCCGAACCCCCACCACAAGACGTGCGGGACTGCCTGAACCCGGTCCCGGTCATGGGGCGCGGGGCGGTCACACCGGGCATCCGCCTGAACGATGCGCGTCGGCGGTGCATGCACGCGGCCATCCAGACTGGACCGAGAGGGGATTTCGCCGTGTGCTTGCGCCGGTGGCGCATCAAGGTTCGCCAGTGTGGCGGGGGGCGCCGCAACGGCGCCGGTCGAGCGGTTTCTCGGGTGATGGGTCATGCCTTCTCTCTCCGGCGCGCAGGCGCGCGTTGGGGCTGCACGACGCCCGGTTCCTGACCAACACCCGACACCTTGTCCCACGTCTCGGTTCCCTGAATGTGTGCCGCAGGGGAACCCATGCCTTGGGGGCCTCGTTTTCCCGGCATCAATCCCGACCACCGAACGAGAAGGAATTGCCGCACATGACCAGGATTCAACATACCGCCCGGGCCATCGCCCTGGCCTCGGCCCTCGGGTTCGTTGTCGTCCCCGACACGGGTTTCGCCCAGCAGGTCCAGTTCGCCACGCCCCCCGGCTTTGCCGCCATGGTGACGGAAAAGCTGCCCGCCGTCGTCGGCATCCTGTCGACCGGCCCGGCGCCCCGGCTGGCCACCGGCGCTGCGCCGCAACTGCCGCCGGGCATGGGCGACCTGTTCGGTCTGCCAACGCCCGACTCACCGCCGCCGGGGCCGATGCGCTCGCAGGGGTCGGGCTTCATCATCTCGCAGGACGGGTTCGTCGTCACCAACAACCACGTCATCGCGAACGCCGAGACCATCGAAGTGGTGCTTGAGGACGAACGCCGGTTTACCGCCGAACTGATCGGCACCGACCCCGCCACCGACATCGCCCTTTTGAAGATCGAGGATGAAAGCGCCTTTCCGTTCGTCGCCTGGGGCGCATCGGAATCGTTGCAGATCGGTGATTGGGTGGTGGCCATCGGCAACCCGTTCGGGCTGGGCGGCACCGTGACCGCCGGCATCCTATCGGCCCGGTCGCGCAACATCAATTCCGGCCCCTATGACGACTTCCTGCAAACCGATGCCGCCATCAACAGCGGCAATTCCGGCGGTCCGCTGTTCGACGCCGAAGGCGATGTCGTGGGCGTGAATACAGCCATCTTCTCGCCGTCGGGCGGCAGTGTCGGGATCGGCTTTTCGGTGCCCTCGCAGGTCGCCGCGCGCATCGTGGCTGACCTGAAGGAGGATGGCTCGGTCGAGCGCGGCTGGCTGGGTGTGCAGATCCAGCCGGTGAGCGACGAGATCGCCAGTGCCATCGGACTGGCCGAGGCAGAGGGTGCTCTGATCGCGGACGTCACCCCCGACAGCCCCGCCGCCCGGGCCGGGTTGCGCCCGGGTGATGTGGTGGTGCAGTTGACGGGCACCGCTATCGACGACCCGCGCGATCTGACCTTTGCCGTGGCGGAACTGGCCGTGGGCGACACGGTCACGCTGACGGCGTTTCGTTCGGGAAAACGGCAGATGTTCGACATCACCATCGGCCAGCAGCCCTCGACGATGACCATGGGCGCCGAACCCGAGGCCGACCCCGACGGCGCCACGCCGCATCTGGGTGTTTCCATCGCCCCGCTCGACCCCGATCTGCGGCGCCAGTTGCAGATTCCCGAGACGGTGAACGGCCTGTTGATCAGAGCGGTGACACCTGGCAGCGCCGCTGCCAGGGCAGGCCTGCGTCAGGGCGACGTGATCCTGTCTGCGGCGGGCACCGAGGTGACGGAACTGGCCGCACTGCGCGATGCCGTCGAGGCGGCGGTGTCCAGTGAGGATCCGCTGTTGTTGCGGCTGTTGCGGGGCGGTTCGTACAGCTTTGTCGCCGTACCCCTGAGCGAAGACTGAGGCAGGACTGGGGGCGCCGGCCCTTGTCAGGTCGACTCCTCGGGGTCCGGCGCGTCCGGCGCGGGCCGGGCGCCCAGGAAACTGCCCAGCACTTTCAACCCCGCGACATTGTTGCAGATCACCTTCAGCATCACGAGGAACGGCACCGCCATGAGCGCGCCCGGAATGCTCCACAACCAGCTCCAGACCACCACCGTCAGCAGCACCGAAACGGTGTTCAGCTCCAACCGGCGACCAAGAATGCTGGGCGTCAGGAAATGCCCCTCAATCGAGGTGAGTACGAGATAAGCGACCGCAGGCAAAAGCCCCGCCGCCAGCGTGTCGAACGACAACACGCCGAACACCGCCACCACCGCCCCCCCCAGCAGCGCGCCGATGAACGGCAGGAAGTTCAGCGCAAAGGCCAGCGTCCCCCAGAGTGCCGGATTGGGCATTCCCACCAGATACATCGCCGCGCCGATGGACAGCCCCAGCCCGGCGTTGATGACGGTGATGGTCAGGAAATAGCGCGAGATCTGCCGTTCGACATCGCGCACCGTTTTCAGCGCGCGCCGCTTGTCCGAGAATGTGGGAAAGGCTTCGACCAGCTTGACATGGAACAGATCGCCCGAGGCAAGGATGAAGAACGCCAGCACCAGTCCGATGAGCACCAGCGAAAAGAACCGTGCCGTGTTGCCCGCCGCGAAGGCCACGAAACCGGGCTGTTCGATGGCGACACGGGGCGTCTGTTCCGCGCCGCCGGTCATTTCCTCGACCTGATCGGTGGCCGATTGCATGTCCTCGATCGCGTTGAGCAAACCGGCAAGCTTGTAGCGCAACTGCTGGCCGATCTCGGGGACGTCGTCGATCACGGCGGAAATCGGCGCGCTCAGCAGCCATGCCCCGATCACGAACAGGCAGGTCGCACCCGCCACCAGCACGAAGGCGGACAGGGCTGCGGGAATGCCCACGCGGTCCGCGCCGCGCACAAGTGGGCTGACGGTCAGTGCCACAAGGACGCCGATCACGATGGGCAGGAACAGGTCACGCGCAAAGTACAGCGTACTGGCGGCCATCAGGATGAAGATGCCGACCAGCAATCGCCGAATGGTCCGAAGATCGTTCACCTTGGTCCCCCGGGGCGCGGCAAACGCCGTCTTCCCAACGGGTGGGCCGCGTATCGGTTCCGCGCGATTTGTGATACCTTTTTCAAACCATTTCCTCCGGAGCGCCGGGCAGGGGTTGGCCCAGCCGCTTTGCGGGCTGCACCGCATGGGGCAGGACGAACCCGGTCCTGTCCCCGGGTGCGCGGGCCGCATTGTCGAAGGCGCGCGCCTGCCAGGCGGCGAAAGCGGTCTCTGGCGCAAAGAACTCCGGCCCGGCATTCTCGGTCAGCCAGTGGCGGAAGACGGCATCGCGCAACCGCCCGACAACCTCGGGATCGCGCAGCACCACCCCCGCCTCGGCATCCCATTTCAACGATCGCCCGTTCAGATTGGCCGAGGACACGATGGCCGACCGGTCATCGAACAGCGATACCTTGGAATGGACATAGACGATGGGCGCATCGGCCAGCCTTGCGCGTTCTTCTTCGGTATCGCCGGGCCGGGGCGCGCGGGGCTGCGCCGGGCTGACCACCAGAAATCTGTCGCCGAACGCGCGGCGCACCTTGCGGATGGCGCGGGCCTGAAGATGTTCGCCGAACCGCGCCTCAAGCCCCGGTGTCGGCTCGAACGCCACATCTTCGGGCGCGGCGGGCAGCAGCATCGGCAGCGCGAGGCCGGGTTCGCGCGCCGCGGCGGCCACCAGAGCGCGGGCGACGCGCCGGTCGCGGAAATACTGGGATTCAAGATAGATCAGATGCCGCGCCGTGCAGATCGGCGCAAGATGGCTGTCGAGAATGTCGGCCACCAGCGGTTTGGGGCGCAGCGAGAACGTGGTGCTGCGCCGCTGCCGCGCCAGCGTGCAGACAAAGGGCGAGGCGGGCCGCGCGGGGGGCTGTTCGCCCGCGATCACCCGGGGCATCTGGTCGAGAAACCGCGCCGCATCCCGGGCGAAGGCCGTGTCGTTCAGGACAAGCTGCAGATCGTGCCAAGTGTCCTGTGCTGCCTGGTTGTGGTCGGTATCGTCGAACCGGCGGTTGTTCAGGTCCAGCCCGCCGATATAGGTGACTTCGCCGTCGAAAACCGCCAGCTTGTGATGCAGGGTCAGGGGATAGAGCCGGGGCAGGGCGAAGGGACGGGCCTTGACCCGGCCATTCTCGACCGACAACAGATCGTGCAGGCCGGGCGCCTGTTGCAGCGCCTGTGCCGGATCATCGGCCCGGTTCATCCGCTTCACCAGCCTGAACAGATCCTTGCGGGTGCGGAACGCGAACAACAGGCGCGGCACAAGCCCGCCCTGTGCCGGATACAACAGGCAGCGCGCAGTCATCCGCCCGGCCCCGTCGTTCAGCGCGTTGAACCGTCGCTCGAAACTCTGGCCCTGCACATGCATGTCGTTCACCATCACCGGATCGAAGTCCGACAGGGTCAGGTCGATGTCGACGCCACGGCCAAGGGTATGTGCCACCAGATCGGACCAGGTGTCGCCCAGGGCGCGCGCCTCGTCGGAATGCAGGCGCGTATCGGGATCGAACAGGCGAAACCCCAGAACGATGTGTTTTCGCGCCTTCAGGAACAGGTGTTCAAGGCGGGGAAATGCCTGGTTCGCTGTGATCAGAACCTCGACCTGTCCTTGAATGTCGGGATCGGCGGAGTGTTCGGACATCGTTCACCTGCGTGCGGCGGGACCGCAGGCGCGCCCCGTCCGCTTGATTTGAGGGCGGGGACACGCACCCCGGCGGCAGCATTGCCGAGCGCGCGGCAAACCACACCCCCGAGGGGGGCGCCATCCTGCCACACGCTTCTGCCGTTACAATGGCGGGGCGTCGGGGTTGTTCCATGCCGCCATCGCCTCCAGCCCCATGGCCTGGGCCGCAAGGCCCGATCCGGCCAGTCCGAGCAGAAACCGCGCATCTGCCGTCACCGGTATCCGGTCCAGCCGCCGGGCGAGGGCGAGGTAACCGCAATCATAGATCGGATGTCCGAGGTGCAGCGCCAGTTCCAACGCCCGCGCCTTGGGATCGTCGTCGTGATCGACGATGACCACCTGCGCCGTTTGCAAAAAGGCGAACAGAACGCGCGCCTGCACCGCCGTCGGATCGCCCTGCGCCACAAGGGTGCGCAGGACATTCCCCGCCCCGATCCGCAGCCCGGCGGGGGCCACCAGATCGGCGCCCCGCACCATCAGGGGGGCATCGCTGCCAGGCTCGTCGATCAGCCACTTCATCGCCACCGTAGCATGGACCACAAGTCGGTTGCCCGGCTGCGTCACGCCTCGTTGCGGTCACGGCGCAGCAGGTCGGTGGCGCCGGATGCATCGCCGCGCAGGCTGACGCGCCGGGTCTTTGCCAACTCGAAGAAATCGGGGCGGTGCGGGCCGCCAAACGCCTCTTGCAGGATGCGGCGATATTCGGCCTCGGCAGACCGTCCCGCCGCCTGTGGGCGCTGTTTCAGAGCGGCGGCGATGGCGCCATCGACGTTCCGGACGGTAAGCTGGGGCATGATCGGCACCGCAAATGCAGGCAGCATGACAGCACTATGTTGGCAAGGCGTCTGTTCTGCCAGCCTTTGCCGTCACCCCATGCTTTCACCCGGCACATCCGCCTTGCGCGCTCCGCGCTCACCCATCGGACGATTCCGTCCGGTTGTTGAGTCGCGCAAGGTCTGCGCCTCGATTTCGGCGTTCAGTTCTGCGCCCAGCAGCACGGTGAAGGCCGACAGCCACAGCCAGATCAACAGAACGATCACCCCGGCCATGCTGCCGAAGGTTTGGTTATAGCTGCCGAAACCGGTCACATAGACCGAAAACAGGATCGACCCGCCCAGCCACAGCCCACAGGCGACCAGCACACCCGGGCTGAGCCAGCGCCAAAGGGCCGCCTTGCGCGACGGCCCCCAGCGGTACAGCATCGCCAGGCCCGCAATTGTCAGCAGCACCAGAACCACCCAGCGCCCCAGACCCAGCCCCGTTGCCAGCCATCCGGGCAGGTCGAACATCGCCAGAACCGCAGGCACCGCGATGGTCGCACCGAGCCCGACGATCAGACCGACGATCAGCAACAGCGTCAAGCCCAGTGTCACCAGTTTCAGTGTCACGAAACCGCGTTCCTCCTTTTCGCCATAGGCAATGTTCAACCCCGCCATCAGGCTGCCCACCCCGTTCGAGGCGGAATAAAGCGCCAGCAGCAGACCGAACAAAAAGGCCAGACCCAGCCCGCCGTTCGGAGATCCGGCGACGGCGACCGCCTGGTCCAGCACGATCTGCGCCGCCTCGGGCGGCAACAGGTTGGCGACGGATCCGATCTGCCGTGCCACCTCGGACGGATCCAGCAGCAGCCCGGCCAGCGCCGTCAGCGCGGTGATCGCCGGAAACAGCGCCAAGAGGCCATAGAACGCCACGCCCGCCGCGATCAGCACGACATTGTTGCGGCCGATCCCGTCCTTGACGCGCAAGATCACGTCTTTCCAGCCGGGTCCGGGAATGTCGGTCGGGGTGTCTGCGTGCCGTCCGCGCGCCATGGTCGGTCCTCCTGTCTGATGAAAAGACCCGCCCCGACGGTGTTTCGGGGCGGGTCAGCCGTGGCCTGTCAGTTGTCGGCCTTGCCGAACTCCTGTTGGCCCAGTTTCTGACGCTCGGCCTCGGACCGGGCGGCATCGGCGATGCGCTGTCCGGCCTCTTCGACCTTGGCCGCCGCCTTGTTCGCGGTATCCTGCGCGACATTGTCGCCCTCGGCCTTGCGGTCGGCGTCGGCCTTGGCGTTCTTGGCCGAACCCTTGGCCTCGTCCACCATCGTGCCCGCCTCGTCCATGGCGGCCTGCGCCACGGCACCGACCTTGTCCCGCTCTTCGGCAAAGATGCGCTCGGCCTCATGGATCAGGGCATCGCTCTCCCCGCCCATGTAACGATCCTCGATCCGGGTGCGCGGCAGTGCGGCGCCAATGGCGGCCCCGACAGCAAGCGCCAGCCCACCCGCGATCAGCGGCTGGTCGTCGAACAGATCGACGGCTCGGGCAACCCCCTGACGGGCATGGTCGCTTACGGCCGTACGGGCGTGATAGGCCCGTTCCCGTGCGGCGACGACGCGGGTGCGCGCCTCCTGCCCCAGGGTTTCCGTGCCTTGCGAGAACTGCTCGCGCAATCGGCCGGCTTGGGCCGAAACTTCTTCCGCCACATGGCTGAAGCCGTCGCGCGCGGATCGCCCGGCCTGTGAGGCCGAGGCGTGCACCGCTTTTGCCCGGTCGCCAACGGCACCTGCCGCACCCGAGACCCGCGCCCCGGCACCGCGATAGGCATCGCGCGCCTTCTCGCCCATGCCCGGGCCGTCGTCGGAATCGTTATCGTACGACCCCTCCATCGAGCCACCCATAGACCGGGTGTCATAGGGATCGTCGAAGTTGCGTACCCAGTCGGGGGTGTTGCCCGGGCCAGCCATGCCGCGGTTCATCCCCGGGCGGCTGTCATGGTGACGCGCAGCAGCCGGGCCATGGTCCGCATCGTCATCGTCATCGTCATCGTCATCGACTGACACCGCGCGTCCCGAGCGATGTCGTGTAACATAACCCTGATTATGACGATGACGGCCACGGTCACCGTTGCCGAACATCATCCACGCCAGCCCGGCGCCGGTCAGCGCCAGAGCCATCGGATTGTCGCGCACCGAGCGCGACAGCGAGGCACCGATATCGCCCCCGTGGGTGCGCAGCTGGTCGCCCACCTGGCGCAGGATGCCGTCGATCGACAGCCTTTCCTGCAGATCTTCCAGTGTATCGGTCAGACTGGCGCGTTCGGTTTCGATGTCGCGCTCGATCTCTTTTGCAGTGCGGTGATCAGTCATTGTATGCCTCCTTCACGGCCATCGCATCGCGTTTCACGTTCTTGGCGGTCCGGGTTGGTGCCAGCGAGGTCAGTTTCAGATCGTCGGTGCCCTTCTTCAGCATCGCGAACGCCGCGATGGCAAAGACCACCCCCACGATCATCGCCGCCCATCCCCCGGGTATCCCGGCCTGGGTCAGACCGGCGACGATGGCGGCGGCCAGCACGTTCAGCGCCGTCAGCGCGGCAACCATCGCGCCGACGATCAGCCCGAGGGCAACGGCGGCGCGGCTGAGGTTCTCGTTCACTTCGGCGCGGGCCAGATCGACCTCACCGCGCACCAGCTTGCTGACCTGGGCCATGGCATCGCCCAGCAGCCCGGTTGTGGATTTCTCGGTATTCATGTTCAGCCTCCCTTCGCGGTGCTGGCGGTGCCCGGAACGGGGCGCGGTGTGTCGGTGGCGCGGAACGCAACCGACGAGGGTGCCGCAGACGGGGTGGCGGTGGGCGCGGACTGGCCCGTCGCGCTGCCATGGTCCGCACCCTGGGCCGGCATGTCGCGGCGCATGTGGGCAGGTTCACGACCGTTATCTCCCTGGCTGCCCCGGCCCGATGCCTTGGCGAACCGCGTCGCTGCAAAGCCCAGCAGAGCGGCACCGCCAAGGAACACCACCGGGTTGCGGCGGGCAAAGCTGTTGAGATCGTGCATCATCTCGCCCATGTCCTTGTCGCGCATGGAGTCCGAGACGTCGGCCAGACCATCGGCGATCTGGCTGAACGTGCGTTGCTGGGGCGATCCGTTGCGCAATTCCTCGGCGGCGGTGCGCAGGGCCGAGGCCACGTCCTTCACCTCGTCAGCCGCGCTGTCCTGCGCCTTGTGCGCCATATCCTGAGCACCGCGCGACACCTTGCCGGCGGCGTCGCGGGCCGTGGTCCTGGCGCGCTGGCCCAGATCGGCGGCGGCGTCGCGGGTTTCGCGGGCGGCCTGATCGGCGGCGGCCCGGCTGTCTGTTTCTGTTTGGGTCATTGGGTGAACTCCTTTTCGGTCAGGTCGCGAAATTGACGATAGCCAGGACGATGACGACCAGGCCGACGAGATAGATGATGCCGTTCATGAGCCTCTCCTTCAGGGCTGTGGTCCCTTTCGGAACGTTGATCCTTCAACTGCCAAAGGTGGCGGACAGTTCCCTGCGCGGGGATGTAGCGCCGGGATTTTTGGGCGCGCGCAAGTTCGCCGGGTGCGTTGCAAGATCGCGGAAACCGATCTGCACCGCCGGGTGTTTCTCCTTCTGGCCTGTCGGTGGGGTGCCGAAGGTTTCGGGAAAATCGCGATGACCGCCCCGTTGCCGACCCCGACCAGGCCCGCACCGTCCCATGTCAGCGACGAGGGACCGCCCTCCGAGAACCGCCGCGCCGCCCGCCCCGTTGCACCTCCTGACAACAACGCGGCACCCCATGACGGATGACAGTTTCGATACAGTGCCGATTGGCGGCGGGTCCGGTGGCCTGTCCTTCAAGCGCGCCGGAGACGGGCAGCACATCACCTTGGACGACGGGCTCGAAATGACCGTCGACAAGGTGTTGCCGGCCAGAGGCCGCGAGCCGAAGATCGACGTTCCGGGTGCCCTCGACGGCAAGGTCGACATGACCGGGAGCGGCCATATCGACGCCGACGGTGTCCTTGCCACCCCACACGGAAACAGGAGACGACAATGGATCTGAAGATCAAGGGAAAACGCGCCCTCATCACCGGCGCCACGGGCGGCATCGGCCGCGAAACCTGCCGCTTTCTGGCCGATGAAGGGGTGAATCTGTTCCTGTCCGACCTCGACGAGGACACGCTGAAAGAGGTCGCCGGCGATTTCGGCGCAGACCATGCCGCTGCCGACGTGTCCACCAGGGAAGGCTGCGACGGTTTGGCAAAGGCGGTGGGCACCGACATCGACATCTGGGTGCATGGTACCGGCGTGACCGGGGGCAAGGGCGACCCGCTGCTGATGGCGGAACGGGATTGGTCGGACGCGCTGAACATCGACTTCATGTCGGCGGTGCGCCTCGCGCGCCACATCTGCCCGGCGATGATCGACCGGGGCTGGGGTCGCGTTGTGTTCGTGACCTCGGAAAACGTCGCCCAGCCCTATCCCGACGAAACCGTCTATAACGCCGCCAAATCGGCCCTGCTCAGCTTTGCCAAATCCGTGGCAATGCAGCATTCCGGGTCGGGGATGCTGGTCAACTGCGTGGCCCCCGCGTTCATCGAAACGCCGATGACCGACGGCATGATGGAAAAGCGCGCCGAGGAAATGGGCTGTTCCAGGGACGAGGCGATCAGCAGCTTCCTGAGGGAAAAACGCCCCTATCTCGTGCTGGGCCGCCGTGGCAGGGCCGAGGAGGTGGCGCCGGTCATCGCCATGCTGTGCAGCGACCATGCGTCTTTCGTGACCGGCGCGAACTGGCGGGTCGACGGTGGCGCCGTGGGCTCGATCAACCTGTGACAGACGCTCGCTGGGCGGCGCTGGATGCCCATATCGCCGCCCACCCCGTCAGGGGCACGCCCGAAGAGATGCGCGCCGCCTTTGCCGCCCTTGCGCCGCGTGGCCCGGCGGGCAGGTCCGTCACCCTCGGCGATGTGCCCTGCCGCCGGTTCGGCCCCGACAGCGGTGCGCCGATCCTCTGGGTGCACGGTGGCGGGCTTGTCTTCGGGTCGCCCGAAACCCATGCCGCCATGGCCGACGCGCTGGCCCATCTGGCACAGCGCCCGGTCATCGTGCCCGCCTGTCGGCTGGCGCCCGAACATCCCTGGCCCGCGCCCTTGCAGGATGTCCTGAGCGCGCTGGATGCGCTGGACCGACCTGCCGATCTGGGCGGCGACAGCGCGGGGGGGTTGGTGGCCCTGCATGCGGCCCTGCAACGTCCGGGAAAAGTGCGCCGATTGATGCTGCTCTCGCCCAATACCGACCGCACCGGCGCCAGCACGACCCGCATGCCGAACAGTGCCCGGGACGCAATGAACGACGACGCTCAGGATTTGGCCCTTGCGCAACTGGCATTTGGCGATGACCCCGCCAGCCACCCCGACGCCTCGCCCCTGCATTCCGATCTGACGCCCCTGCCCCCGGTGTTCCTTTCCGCCGCCACCCACGAGGTGCTGCTGGACGACACGTTGCTGCTGACCGCCGCCCTGGCCCGCGCCGGGGTGCCCGCCACCACCGACATCCGTCCGGGCCTGTGCCATCTCTGGATGCTCTGGCCCGCGGCCCACCCGGAGGCCCGGCGCACGCTGGAAACGCTCGCCGCCTTTGCCACTGCGGCGCCCTGACATAGGGAACAACCCCCACCCCCGGGCGTTGCCGGGCAGAGATCACAGACACTTCCACGGAAAGGCTCGCAAGATGAACGAGAGCGTGAAAATTCCCGCCCAATCGCAAGACGACATGCCGGCGCACGAACATAAGATGACGCCTGCCCCCGATTACATGCCGCGCTTTCCGGGCGTCGGCAAACTCAAGGGCAAGGTGGCGCTGATTACCGGTGGCGACAGCGGCATCGGGCGCGCCGTTGCCGTGCTGTTCGCCCGCGAAGGCGCCAGGATCGCCATCGCCTATTACGACGAGGATCAGGACGCCGAGGAAACCAGGCGTCTGGTCGAAGCCGAGGGCAGTCAGGCGCTGCTGCTGCGCGGCGATCTGGGCGACAAGGGGCAGGCGACGAAGGCGGTGGACGAGGCGGCCAGGCATTTCGGCCGGCTCGACATCCTGATCAACAACGCCGCGATGCAGTGGATCGACAAGGATCTGACCGACCTGTCCGAGGAAAAACTGCGCCGGATGTTCGATTCCAACGTGATGAGCTATTTCTTCTGCACCCAGGCCGCCCTGCCCCACCTGAAAGAGGGGGCGTGCATCGTCAACACAAGTTCGGTCAACGCATTCGCGGGCAATGCGGCGCTGATCGCCTATTCCACCACAAGAGGCGCCTCACTGGCGTTCAGCCGGTCGATGGCACAGAACCTTGTCGAAAAGGGCATCCGGGTGAATTCGGTCGCACCGGGGCCGATCTGGACACCCTTCATTGCCGGCACCATGCCCGCCGAAATGGTCGAGAATTTCGGCCAGCAGGTGCCCATGGGCCGACCCGGTCAGCCCTGGGAGGTGGCGACGTCTTTCCTGTTCCTGTGCAGCTTGGACGGCAACTATTTCAGCGGCCAGACCCTGCACCCCAACGGCGGCATCATCGTGAATGGCTGATGGCGTCTGGCCAGCGGCCCCCGTCATCTATCAGATCTATCCCCGCTCGTTCGCCGACAGCGATGGTGACGGTATCGGCGATCTGCGCGGCATCGCCGAACGGCTGGACCATGTGGCAGGCCTTGGGGTCGACGCCATCTGGCTGTCGTCGCACTATGCCTCGCCCTGGGCCGATGGCGGCTATGACGTGGCCGATCACCGCGCGGTCGAACCAAGGCTGGGAACGCTGGCCGATTTCGACGCGCTGGTCGCCCGGGCGCACGATCTGGGCTTGAGGGTGATGATCGACCAGGTTCTGAACCACACCAGTTGCGAACATCCGTGGTTCAGGGCGGCGCTGGATGGTGATGACGGGATGGCCGAACGCTATCTGTTCCGCGACCCGAAACCCGACGGCACCCAGCCCAACAACTGGCTGTCGCAGTTCGGCCCCCCCGGCTGGACATGGGCACACAAGCGGCGGCAATACTACTTTCACCAGTTCCTCGCCTGCCAGCCCAGCCTGAACCTGCGCCACCCGGCGGTGCTGGATGCCCACCGCGACCAGATCGGATTCTGGCGCGACCGTGGTGTCGATGGATTCCGCTTCGATGCCGTCACGTCATATCTCTGGGATGCCAGCCTGAAGGACAATCCGCCCGCCTCCCCCGAGGTGCAGGAGAAAGTGACGGGGCCACCCTTCGTGCCCTATACCTTTCAGGATCACGTCCATGACATGCTGCCCGGCGACGGGGCCACCTATGCCGAGAACCTGCGCGACTGGGCTGGCCCCGACATGTGGCTGATGGGCGAGATCACGTCGGGCAACAGATCGGTCGAACTGGCGATGGAATTCAGCGGGGCGGGTCGGCTGAACGCCTGTTACACCACCGACCTGCCCGAGAATGGCGGCGATCCGGCAACCGTGGCCAACATGATCGCGCGTGCCGACCTGCAACGCCTTGTCGGCTGGCTGGTCAGCCACGACCAGCCACGCCAGAACTGGGGCCAAGGAAAAGCGTTGGCGCAGGCCCTTTTGATGGCGGTGCTGCCCGGTCCCTGGCTGATCTATCAGGGCGAGGAATGGGGCCTGCGCCAGCCGGATCTGGCCCAGGAAGACGTCACCGATCCGCTGGATCTGCTGTACTGGCCAGACGGGCCGGGACGCGAGGGGTCGCGCGTGCCGATGCCATGGACGCCCGACGCGCCCGACTATGGCTTTGGCAACGAGGCGCCATGGCTGCCGATGGGGTGGGACAGGGACGCCTTGCGCCGCGCACAGCAACCCGGCGGGATCGCCGACATCCATCGCCGGGCCATCGCGCTGCGCCGCGAACACGGGTGGAACACCGCCCGGGTGGTACGCTGCGATCATGGCAAGGGCTGGCTTGACCTCGAGATCGAGGGTTCCGGTGGGGCGTTTCGGGCATGGTTCGGGACTGACGAGGGGCGAATGCCACAACTGGACAGGGACGCGGCACTCATCGCCCTGCCCGGCGATGGCGCATGGGGCGGTGTCTGGCCCTTGGCCGCAAGCGATCGCCAGAAGGGGTCCGACGCCGCCTGACAGGCGGCGTCGGATCAGCCGAGGATCAGGCCGATCAGAAACGCGCCCGGGACAATGCCCCCCAGCACGGCCTTGCGCGCCAGATCGCTGTCGACGATGAACCCCCTGTCCCTGGCCTTGTCTGAAAAGTCGCCCGCGGCGCCCGACGGCCGCTCGACCGGGGCGAACAGGTTGTCGGGCCGCCCACCCGGTTCGGGCGTTCCGGATTTCTGCATCTCGAATCCCTGATCGGCCAGCTTGCGATCGATATAGTCGGGCAGTAACATGTCGCCGAACACCAGTTTCAGCACCGAACCGCCCACAAGGATTTCGCGCGCATCGCTGCGCATCGCCTTCATCACCGCCCGCGCGGCCACGCCTGGGGCAAAGATCGGCGGCGCGGGCTGGGGCATCCTGGCCAACCGGTTGCGCGCCCAGGTGAATTGCGGCGTGTTGATGGCGGGCAGTTGCACCAGCGACAGGGCGATAGGCCGCTTGTCGCGCAGCAGTTCCGAGCGCACCGCCCCGGTGAACCCGTTGATCGCATGCTTGGCCGCGCAATAGGCCGACTGTCCCGGCACCGGGCGATAGCCAAGACACGAACCGACATTCACGATATTGCCCCGCTCCATGTGCCGCAGCGCCAGACGCAAACCGTTCACCTGCCCCAGGAACGTGGTGCGCACGATCCTGTCGAACTCGTCCACCTCCATCTGCTCGAACGGCGAGAAACTGGTCGCCATGGCGCAATTCACCCAGATGCGCGGTTTCGCCCCCGCCAACACGGTGTCCACCGCCGCCTCCAGCGCCCCCGCGTCGCCCACATCGGCACTGGCCACCGCCACCAGGTCGCCATGCAGCGCGGCAATCTCGTCCAGCCGCGCCTGCCCCCGGGCGATGACGCCCACCCGGTGCCCCTCGGCGATCAGGGGCATCCACGATGGCCCGCCCGATCCCTGCACTTCCGCCCAGAACGACGGCGTCGATGGCGCCGGTCATGCCAGGCCCCGCGTCAGAACCTGCACCGATTGCCAGCCCACATCCTGCACGCCCTCGGCCATGCCGTCACACAGAATGTCGTCGCGCGCCGTATCCAGCCGCAGCTGCCAGTCGCCTTCGGGCAGCATGAACGTACCATCCTCGCCCGCATTCATCAGTACAAGCACCTGCGCGCCGCCTTGCATTTCGATCAGTTTCGCCATGCAGCCCAGACCCGCGTCAGCCCAGTCGTCCGTCGTCATTTCGCGCCCCTCGGGGTGCAGCCAGGTCGCGCCATGGGCATGCCCTTCGGCGTCGCCCTGCACGAAGCGCGGGGTGATCAACCCGGGCAATTCGCGGCGCAGTCCGGTCATCGCCGCAACGGCGCCAATCAGATCGGGGCGCGCGATGTCCCAGTCCAGCCAGGCAATCTCGTTGTCCTGACAATAGGCGTTGTTGTTGCCCTGCTGGCTCTGCCCGAACTCGTCGCCGGCCAGCAGCATCGGCACCCCCTGCGCCATGAACAGCGTGGCCAGCATGCCCTTGGCCCGCCGCATCCGCGCCGTCACGATTGCCGGGTCGTCGGTCGGCCCCTCGGCGCCCAGATTGTGCGAGATGTTGTGATCGTGGCCGTCGCGCCCCTCCTCGCCATTGGCCTCGTTGTGCTTGTCGTCATAACTCAGCGTGTCCCACAGGGTGAAACCGTCATGGGCCGCCAGAAAGTTGATCGAGCTGGTGGCGGGGCGGTGCGAATGGTCGAACTGCACCGGGCTGCCCGACAACCGTTCCGCCACACGCGGCAAAAGCCCCGGATCGCGCCGCCAGAAGGCGCGCAGATCGTCGCGCGCCTTGTCGTTCCATTCGCGGAACGGCCAGGGGAACCCGCCCACCTGATAACCGCCATCGCCGATGTCCCAGGGCTCGGCGATCAGCTTGACCCCCGAAAGCACCGGATCCTGGCGGATTGCGGCAAAGAACGACCCCTCGCGCTCGAACCCCGTCGCTTCGCGTCCCAGGGTCGAGGCCAGATCGAAGCGAAAGCCGTCGACATGCATGTCCGTCACCCAATAGCGCAGGGAATCCAGCACCATGCGCAACACCATGGGATGCGCCACGTTCAGCGTGTTGCCACAGCCTGTGGTGTCAAAGCAATGGCGCGGATCCTCGGCCAGAAGGTAGTAACTGGCGTTGTCGATCCCGCGAAAGGACAGTGTCGGACCCAGTTCGCTGCCCTCGCAGGTGTGGTTGTACACCACATCGAGGATCACCTCGATCCCGGCGGCGTGGAACCGGTCGATGGCCTGTTTCACCTCGCGGATGTCCCGGGATTTCATATAGGGTGCGTGGGGCGCGAAGAACGACAGGGTGTTGTAGCCCCAATAGTTGCTCAGCCCCTTTTCGATCAGGTGCCGGTCATTGGCAAAGGCGTGGATCGGCAAGAGTTCGATGGCCGTCACGCCGATGCGGTGCAGATGTTCGATCACCGGATCGGCAGACAGCCCGGCGAATGTGCCACGGTCGGCCTGCACCACACCCGGATGGCGCATGGTCAGACCCTTTACATGCGCCTCGCAGATCACGCTGTCCTCCCAGCGGTGGTTCAGGGCTGTGTGGTCGTGCCAGTCGAACGCGGTGTCCACCACGACGCCTTTGAGCATGAATGGTGCCGAATCCCGGTGATCCCGGGTCAGATCGCCCTGGCCCACGGCATAGCCGAACAGCGCATCGTCCCAAGCGATACCGCCGTGCAAGGCCCGCGCATATGGGTCGAGCAACAGCTTGGCGGGGTTGAACCTGTGTCCCTGTTCCGGCGCATAGTCACCATGCACCCGGTACCCGTACACCTGCCCCGGGCCGACCCCGGGAAGGAAGCCATACCAGATGCTGCCCTCCATCTCGGGCAGGGGGCGACGGGCCAGTTCCTTTTTCCCGTCGGTATCGAACAGGCACAATTCCACCTGCGTTGCATGATCCGAGAACAAGGCAAAAGCGGTGCCGCCGTCCCGCACCACCGCGCCCAGGGTGTCGGGGCGGGCGAGGGACAGATCGAAACTGGCCTGAAGGGCGGAAAGTTGGTTCATTGCTGTGCCACCCTCGCCGAAGACAGGACGACGGCCCGGGGACCGAGCATGGCGCGCATCCGGCCCGCACTGCGCCGCGCCAGCATCATCGGCGTCACCAGAACCGTGCCCCCCGGCGTGACCCGGAAATGCCGGGCATCGACTTCGGGATCGTACCCCACCTCCAGATCGCCGGGCACGATGGCCCCCGGCGCGATGATGGCGTTGCGCAATCGCGCCCCCCGCGACACCATCGCGCCGGGCAAGGCGACCGAGCCTTCGGGCAGAATCAGGGTCGATTGCACGATGTGCGGCCTGCCCGGATAGGGCGGCGTGGCACAGGGCGGGGCGATCGCCTCAAGCTCGATACAGACCCGCCGCAGCGCGTCCAGCGTGTCGACATCGCGCCAATAGAACCGCTCGTGCGCCGCGGCGGCATCGAACGCCTGCACTTCGCCCGCCCTCACGGCCCCGGGCAGGATGTCATGCCCGAAGTCGTGCGACGAAACCTCGTTGCCACGATCCGCCACCAGCGTATTGCGCAGCCATTCCCAGTCGAAGACATAGACCCCCATGCTGACCAGCGCGCGGTTTGGGTCGTCGGCCATGCCCGGGGGATCGCGCGGCTTTTCGGTGAAGGCGGTCACGCCGCCGCCCGCGTCCATGTCGATCACCCCGAAGGCGCGCGCCTGGTCCACCGACACCCGGTCGACGGCCACGCTGACCGGGCGGCCCGACGCGCGGTGCGCCGCGATCATCCTGTCATAATTCATGCGGCAGACATGGTCGGCCGCCACCACCAGCACCACATCGGGCGCCTCGGTTGCGATCTCGGCCAGATTGCGCGTGACCGCATCGGCCGTGCCGACATAGCCGCGCGCCTGCCCCGTCACCGACACCCCGTCGCGGATCGCCAGAACGCCCCTTGCCAACCCGCCGCGCCATCGCGCGTTCAGATGGTCGACCAGCGCATCGGGGCGGTATTGGGTCGCGACCAGCACGCGCGCGGCTTGCATGCGCACCAGATTGTCCATCGTCCAGTCGACGATGCGCCGACCCCTGGCAAAGGGCACGGCGGGTTTGCATATGGTTTCGGTCAGTTCGCAAAGCCGCTCTCCCTGCCCCCCGGCCAGCATGCCGGCAACGACGTTTCGGGCATGTTCAGGCATCGGTCCATCTCCCCGGACTATACGCCGGTGGAACGGCTGGACTGGCCTTGCGGTTCCCTCGAACCCTCCAGGAGCCTGCGGGTTGGTCGTCCCATCTCCGCCGCCTGCCTGTTGAACGGGCACCCGCAGGAACGGCAACCGCCCGCCCTGCCCGCACCGGGCGCGCCCACAAAGGTCAGCGCGATCTGTACCGCCGTCGCGGTGCTGGCGACCCCGTTCAGATTGCGGATCACCGTCAGCCCGACAGACAATCTCTGGAGCCGTATCGGCACGGGTCGGGCGCAAGACGCGTTTTTCCGTCGATGTCGAGGACAACGCAAAACACAGGCGGCAGATCACGCAGGGCGCTCGCAACCTCGGTCAATGGAAACGTCTCGGCGGCCAACAGACCGGCCGATTTGTCTTGATCGTCGCTGCCAAAGCGAAGGCGTCACCCCCTCTGACAGCATTGCATGACCGCCCCAAAGTCGAATGATTGCACGGTTTGCCGGGTGATGGCAGTCACTCGGCCCTGGCGTCTTCGTGGAAATGCCCGCCAAGGAACAATTTCCCAACCTTCGGGTCATTCAGCAGCCTGGCCGCGTCATCGTGCATGCGCGTCTGGCCCAGTTCCAGGACCAGTCCGAAATCCGACACCGCCAGCGCCGCCTTGGCATTTTGTTCCACCATCAGGATCGTGACCCCCTGATCGCGCATCCGTTGCAGGGTGACGAACACCTCCTGCACAAGATTGGGCGACAGACCGATCGAGGGTTCGTCAACCAGGATCAGCTTGGGGTCCAGCAACAACGCCCGCGCGATTTCAAGCTGTTTTTGCTGGCCGCCCGACAACTCTATGGCTTTGCGATCCTTGAACTCACGCAGCATCGGGAACTGGGTCATCACCTGATCCATGCGGTTGCGCAGCTTGCCCTGATCGCGCGACGTGATCCCGCCCATTTCCAGATTGTGCCAGACCGACAATTGCGGAATCACATTGCGCCCCTGCGGGACATCGTTGACGCCCTGGTCGATCATCTGTTTCGGGGTCTGGCCGGTGATGTCCTTCCCCTCCAGCAGGATTTGCCCGGAATGGATGTCCAGCAGGCCGAAAATCGCCTTGAACACCGTCGACTTGCCGGCGCCATTGGGGCCGATCATCGTGGTGATCGACGCCTTCGGTATCTTGAAGGATGTGCCGTTCAGAATGGTGATCTGGCCATAACCACCGTAAATATCCCGCAGTTCCAGCATCTTCAGCCCCCCAGGTACGCGTCGATGACCCGCTGGTTCGCCCGGATTTCGGCAGGCGTGCCCTCGGCGATCACCGACCCCTCGGCCAGCACGATGATCCGCGTACACAGGCTCATCACGAATTCCATGTTGTGCTCGATCACGACAAAGGTGGTGCCATGTTCGCGGTTGTAGGTTCGCAACCGATCTTTCAGGTATTCCAGCATGGTAAGGTTGACGCCGCCCGCCGGTTCATCCAGCAACACCAATTCGGGCCCCGCCATGAACGCCATCGCGACATCCACCAGTTTCTGTTGCCCGAAAGACAGCGACCCGGCCTTTTCGTCGCGCAGGTGTTCCAGCCGGAAGAAGCGGATCAGTTGTTCCGCCTCGCTGGTCAGGCCCGCATCCGGCGCTCCGATCAGCCGGGACCACATGTTTCCCTGATGCTCTTGTCCGGCCACGATGATATTGTCGATGACCGACATCTGGGCGAACACTGAAAGCTGCTGGAACGTCCGCCCGATGCCGCGCTTGTTCAAGGCATGCGCGGGCTTTCCGGCCACGCTTTCCCCCTTGAACAGCACCTCGCCGATATCCGGTACGGATTGACCCGGAATACAGTTGATCAGGGTCGATTTCCCCGAACCGTTCGGCCCGATCAGGCCCAGAATCTCGCCTTCGTAAACGTCGAAGTCAACATCGCGCACGGCCTTGATCGCACCGAAGGTCTTGGAAATGCGCCGGACGCCGAGGATGCGCTGCCCCGTTGCGACCACGCTGGCTGGCGCGGCGCTCACAGTTGCGCTCCGTCCTTGAGATCGCCGCGCGCGATGCGCTGTGCGCGAAGCCGGGTTGCGATCTTTTCGCCAAGGCCCATGAGGCCGTTGGGCGAATACACCATCAGAACGATCACGAAGGCGGCATAGATCATCAGGTAATAGCCTTCGGTAAAGCGCAGCATTTCAGGCAGCAGCACCACCAGAGCGGCCCCAGGCAGCGGACCGAAATAGAACCCGGCACCTCCGACGATGACCATCAACAGGATCTTCAGCGAATGGATCAGAGTGAACGAGCCGGGTTCGATGAACTGCACCAGGGGCGCCATCATCGCCCCGGCCAGCCCGCCAAAGGCGGAACCGATGGCAAAGGCCAAAAGCGTCATGCGGCGGGTGTTCAGCCCCAGGGAGCTTAGGCTCAAGTTTCAAGTGCAACACCCAGCGCCCTCAGGGCATAGGATGTTGCGATGGACAAACGATACAAGCACCTCAACGGTGAGGAACGTGGCGTGATTTTGG
>Ga0105054_10003013_pt1 | contig 26550 bp, 17 predicted proteins | sample BON02_FD_78091 | JGI IMG/M metagenome (GOLD analysis project Ga0105054, IMG submission 78091) | Freshwater microbial communities from Lake Bonney liftoff mats and glacier meltwater in Antarctica - BON-02 (megahit assembly) | ecosystem: Environmental > Aquatic > Freshwater > Ice > Glacier...
CGATGATCGCACCGGAGATCTCACCGAGTACTCTTTTAACTGCCTGATACGGTGTCAAGTGAGGCATTTCTTCCATCTTGGCGTGTACAGCTTCCACCACCACAATCGCATCATCGACCACAATACCAATAGCAAGTACTAGGGCAAATAGCGTTATTATGTTGATCGAGAGCCCAAACATCTGAAGAACGAAAAATGCTCCTATTAGTGATACTGGAACTGCAATGATCGGAATCAGCGTTGATCGCCAATCTCCCAAGAATATAAATACGACTAGCGCCACCAAGATAAATGCATCTCGTAAAGTATGGATCACCTGCTCTGTGGACGCATCCAAAAATCGGGATACATCATAACTGATGTTGTAATCCATTCCTGGAGGGAAAGAGGCTTTCATTAATTCCAGCTCCGCTTTTACTTCTTCAATTACATCGCTCGCATTACTACCATAGTTTTGCTTCAATACAATTGCAGCAGATGGTTTGCCGTCCAAATTTGAATAAATATCAAAGAATTCACTTCCCAATTCGGTCCTTGCAATATCCCTTAAATGAATGCTTTCACCTTCAGAATTTGCACGTATGATGATGTTGTCATACTCTTCTGCTTTACTGAATCGTCCTTTGTAGGTCAATACATATTCTAGGGATTGAGCTTCAATACCCGAACTTTGACCAATTCTACCTGGTCGGCCTACAATACTCTGTTCTTTCATTGCTTTCATCACCTCATCTACTGAGATGTTATATGCACGCATACGATCAGGATTTAACCATACACGCATCGCATACGTACGGCTACCTAATATTTGTGATCTTGCAACACCTTTGATTCGGTTGATTTCAGGGATCATATTCACGTTAGCGTAGTTATACAGGAATTTTTCATCCATGCTCTCGCTCGTAGAATACAAGTTGACATACATCAACATACTAGGCTGGATCGGGGTGATTACCACACCTTCACGCTGTACAAGTTCGGGTAGGAGGGGCATTACCTGATCCACTCGTGTCTTCACTCGTATTACAGCCTGGTTAGGATCTGTGCCTGGTTCGAAGATGATGTTAATTGTTGCTTCACCCGCACTGGTAGCATCCGTTGCCATGTATCTCATGTCCTGTACTCCATTGATGGCGTTTTCCAACGTAATCAAAGTGGACTTTACAAGTACATCAGCACTTGATCCTGGATAGGCTATGAAAATACTTACCGTAGTAGGAGCAATCGGAGGGAACTGAGATATAGGCAGCTGACTAATAGACAGTGAGCCTATAAATACGATAATGATCGATATGACAATCGCAAGGACTGGTCTTTTTATGAATGTGCTAAACATTATTGCTTCTGGTTTTTATGAGAGAATAGACTACTCTGCATATAGATCTAACTGAGACAATGCTGTATGCGGCTGGACGAATTCATAATGAATCTCCTCATTCTCTCTTACCAGACGTAGGCCTTCAAGAAGGATTTTATCGGTCTTCTCTAGACCTGCTGAAATCACATAAATATGTGGTATTTCCGCTGCGATGGTGACTTCTCTTGAGCGTATAATATTTTCTGCATCTACTACATAGACGTACTTTTTATCAAGTACTTCAAACGTTGCTTTTTGTGGGATCAATAAGGCATCCTTCAAAGGAATTCTCATTTCGATGTTGCCAGTTTCACCATGTCTTAATAAACCATCAGGGTTTGGGAAAGTAGCTCTGAAAGCGATGTTACCAGTTTCATTATTGAAATCAGCTACGATAGTCTCTACGACTCCCTGGTAGGCGAAATATTTATTATTTGCCATTAAAAGATGGACAATCACATCGTCATTACTCACCACTTTAGTTTTGTATTCTAGGTATTCTGCTTTAGGAACGTTGTAGTAAACCCACATTTTGCTATTGTCTGAAAATTCAGACAGTAAATCCCCTTCGTCCAACAAACTTCCTTCTCTCACGTGGAAACGACCGATAATCCCATCAAATGGAGCTCTGATCTCTGTAAACTGCAAATGGACTTCTGCTAATGCCAGTTCTGCATTTGCTTTAGCCAACTTGGCTTTAGCCATCGCTAGCTCATTAGGTGCCACTATGTTACGGTCGGCAAGAGTTTTAGTGTTTTGATATTCTATCTCCGCAAAATCTACTTCTGCTTTGGCACTTTGTTGCTCTGCTTCGTAAAGATTAGGCATGATTTTGAACATGATCTGACCTTTTTTAACGAGTTGGCCCTCATCTACATAGATCTTCTGTAGATATCCTCTTTCCTGAGCACGAAGCTCAATATGTTGAATGGAATGTATTTGGGATACATAATCTTTGGTGATTAATGTATCCATAGTCAGAGGACTTGTAACCAGAAATGTGGTTTCAGCCTCCTTATGCTCTTCTCCGTGTGAGTTACAGCTTGCAATCCACAGTGTGCCGCACAGGCTCAAGAGCATGAAAATTCGATTTTTCATAAGTTGATTTTTAAAAACGATACTATTTTTCCGGGTGATTTTGGGTGTGTGTATAACAAATACACGGATGCTCCCCTAGCTTTTCGCTAGTGTTTCAAGAGCAGGAAATAAACAGTGAGAGAAGTCAATCGTAGAGATTGCCTTAAAAAAAGGGTATTATATTCTAAAGACTTGTATTACAACGTGTAATCGAAGTGCTCGAATAGTGTGGGTGAACTTGCTGAAATGCAAGTCTTGAACTAAATCCTGAAATAAAAATCCGAAAATGCGCGTGAACTGTAGCGCACTGAAGTAATGGAAGTCTAAAAAACTGTTACTGCTTACAACGTCATCATCTTCCTCTTCTACCTTAGAATTATTGACAGTGAAGATGTTATTGCCATGTTCTTTGGAAGCAGAATAAGATAGAGGATGCTGACGTGTACTATTCACTCCCACGGTGTTCTCAAAAGAACCACCATAACCATCAATAGTAGTGTCATTTGCAAGATTGGCATAGATTGCACTATACCCACTTGAGATGAGAATACTAAGAGATAAAAGGAGCCTGACTAAATACTTTGCCATTTGGGAGCAAATTTATATAACACTTTTATAATAGACAAGCCCCATTTGGTTAATTGTTATCAATCGTATATAGATTTTGTTAAAAAAGATTCATTTCTTGCTTTTGGAGCTGAAGACCTACGTATGGTGTGGGTATTTATGTATAGTGTTGCTTGTTGAGACGTCATTGAATTACTTTAACGTTCTGATAAATGACAATAGGTCGGATACCTGCTCGTCAGAGAAATTAGCTATCAGACCTTTCGGCATAAAGGAACGCCCTCCCAGAAAACCTTCTAGCCGTATTTCTGATGCTTGGATAAATTGGTTGCTGCCACCCATAAACCCAAGGGTAGTACCTCTCTCATCTTTTTTGACCAGATATCCTTCTATTTTGACTCCGTCATTCTTCGTTACCCTATAGATAGCATAACTACTTTCTACTGCTGCATCAGGTTCCAGTATCGCCGTCAACAGCGCCTCATTTTCCCTTGACGCCGAACCATCCAATGCCGGAGCAAAATCATATCCTTTGTCTCCTACACTATGGCAGAGTAGGCAGGTTTGAAAAAGCGTTTTGCCATTTTTTGGGTTGCCTGCGCTCTTCTCCGCAATAGCCATATACCGTTTTAATTTTGAACCCAATCCTTTCTTTTCCTCTTCAATCCTTTTTTTCACCTGCTCGAAAAGTTGAATTCCCTTTTCATCCGCAGTATTGGACTGGAGTACTTTTTCCGCACTTGAAAGGTCGAATTCGTTGGTGCTTACCATTTCTTCATCAAGTAACAGTTTTAAAAGCTGGCCACCTTCTTTAGAATTAGCTATTATTTTGACTACTGTTTTCTTTTGAGCCAAATCCAAATTGGGTAACAAGCTAGTAAGGATTTTATGGGCCGATTTTACATCTGCAATTGCAACAGTTTGTATAGAAGAAGCTCTTAGCTCAATATCCAACGTTTCCATTCCTGCAAGTTTGATGAAGGTTTCTTTGTTTTCGACAGGCTGATTGTTAAGAGCAGACATGACCAATTTGATCACTTCAGGAGGGGAATTCTTATCGACCAATGGCAATACCTCATTTCTCAAGCCTTGGATATTTAATTTCCCAACTGCTTCCAATCCTAGCATCTTCTTAGAAAGATCCCCACTTTTCAACAAATATTTTATAGGAGCTTTTAACGCTTTTGTCAATGCTGGTGATTGTACCATGGCCAGATTCTTAAGGGTAATCGAAACATGCTCCGCTGCCTTATCCTCATTTTCCAAGATTGGCAGAACAACGTTCAATACGTTCCTGTTTTCCAGCATTCCCGCTACCACTACAAAAGTCACCTCATCCAGATCCTTCTTTTTCGTTTTCTTCCATAGATCTACAAAGACTTGTTCCCTTTCTTTTTTTGGTAATGCCTGACTTGCCCATATCAAATTGGAGATATCATATTGACGAGCTTTAGGAGATCGGATAAAGTCCAATAGTTCTTTTGGGTAGTTCTCCAAGGCCTTTCTGGCAAGATATCTTTCAAAACTACGTTCGTAGGGTCCTCCCATGTCATTTCCTTCAAGAGGCTCTTTACAGGCTGCGACCAAGAGGGCGATGGTCTCCGCATTTGCTGTTTTTACCGCCTCCAAAGTCCTTAACACTTGAGACCTTATCATAGGATTGCTGTCCGTGGATGGCTTTGAAAGTAGCGGGGCAAGTGCATCGCCTCTGAGGGAAAAGGATTGTAAGGAGCGGACAGCCTCTCTTCTAAGGTTATCGGATCGTGTTGCCAATAAGGCCTTTATCAGCGTTTGGTCATAATGCTTTATTCCTTCCAAAGACCAAAGCGCTAGTATGCGGGTTATTTCATCCTGTGCATTATCGGAGGCTAACAGTATTAGATCTTGAGCCAGCTCACGTGTCTCTTCGATAGGACGATCGCTGATCTGATGCCAAGCGGCTCTTTTCGCCCAAATAGAGGGTGATTTTAGATACGATACGAGTTCACTAGTTTTCACCTCATAAAAATTGGGGATTGCCCGCGACTTTTGAGATTTATGACGAATCCGCCAAATACGTCCATGTGATTTATCTCGGTCAGGATGTGTGGTTCCTACTTCATTATGGGAAACTATTTTGTTGTACCAGTCAGCAATATATAGGCTCCCATCGGGGCCAAACTCCATATTAACAGGTCTAAACCAATCGTCTTCTGAGGTCAAAAACTCTGGTAAATGTGCTGCAGAAACGGTGCCGTCGTTATTACGTATTATCTTCACTGCGTTTATAGAACTAGTAATGGGATTTGCGATGAACGCTACATCTCTCCATTCCTCGGGGAAGCTCCCTTCTACGTCGTCCGCAAAAGCAACTCCCGAAATACCAGTTCCCCCTACACGAAATTCATGTAATTCTGGCATCCAAGGCTGGTATGAGCGTAGACGTTCACTGCCTATACCGGGGAAACCAGATCCTATTTCCATTGGAACGACTGAATAACCCAAGTCATTGGCTTCCATTCCATACCATTGTCCATTTCCCCTAAGCTTATACCCCCAAATATTGTTCAGTCCAGAATTTACTAATTCTATCTTTTTCGAGTCCAAAGAGAACCGCGCAATTTTGCTAAAATCCATGCGAACCTTAGCATCGCTCACAAGAGACCTTACCTCGCCCTTGTTCAAGGCGCCTTGGCTAAAATGGATCCAATCTCCAGGGCCACGAACCAGTACATGTGCCATGGTGTGTGTATCGGTAATACCAAATCCAGTGAATAAAGGCGTTCGTTTGTCCGCTTTTCCATCATTATCTGTATCCTCCAAGAAAAATAGTTCTGAACCTTGGGTAACATAAACTCCGTTTTTGTAAGGCAAAATACTTTGAGGTATAGCAAGTCCATCTGCCCAAACATTGGCCGTAACGCCATCTTTGCCATATAGACCTGAAAGCACTACTATTCTGTCCTTTCCTTTGGTCTTGCCACGGTACAAATCAAAAATCTTTTTAAAATTGGGGTCTGTTTCCTGAGCTTCTGGATTATCCATAAGTTTTAACAAATCTTGCCACGCAATATCCGAAACAGGATCCAAAGGATACATCTCTGCAGTCTGCGTCCACAACTTTCCAGCATCGTCAAACGCCATGTGGATAGGATTCACCACACCATCTCTTTCACTGGCCACCAATTCTACCACGAAACCTTCAGGAACCTTGAACCCCGCCAATTCTTTTTCGGGGGAAAATAATTCTGTCCTTAGAGACTGTGTCTTACGGTCGTAATCGGTGTATTCGCTACCAGTAGTTTGCGAGATAGTTGATTTTTCCTTGCACCCAAGACCTGTCAGGAGGAACATGAGACTGTATAAAAATAATGCTTTCTGGATTTTCATTTGTACTGCTTAACTGCTAATGATTATAATTCGCTAAAGCTTGGTGATTGTGATATGCTTGAATTCGACCTTCGCATTTCCACCACTATGCAATTGAATACCAATAACGCCTTTTGATGGGATTTCCGGATCCTTCTCGAAATATTCGGAGGTTTTAATCCCATTGATATACAATTCGTGGGTGTTTCCAATACACCTGATAATATAACTGTTCCAGCCATCCTCGTTCAGGAGGTATTGTAGCGTAGCGAGGTCTCCTCCTAAAAGTTTACCCCGTCGGTGCTCATCATAGATATCCCCCCAATAGCCCTTTCCTATGTCTGCTTGATAACCAATAATGTTATCGCCTTCGATAACGGATCGATATTGAATGCCGCTGTTGATCAAGCCAGTGCTGTGGTCTCCTGTTAAGCGAAAAAGGGTTCGGAATTCAAAGTCCCCATAACTTTCAGTCGTACGCAAATAAGTATTGTTCGGGATATTGATAATTCCATCGCCCCCAGTTACGACACTATCCACTACAGACCAATAGCTGTTGTTTCCTTGGTTTACCACTTCCCAACCACTTAAGCTAGTACCATTAAAAAGGGAGATAGTTTCATTCTTTTTTTGGGCGTAGCAACTGATATTTCCAACTAGTAGAATAGCCAATATCAGGCTGCCTATACTAAACTTGCTTACCTGTTGATGAACATTGGACATTTGGATATTCTTTTTCATATGTTTTAAAGTATGGTGGATTCAGCTTGATCAGAATCCAATTTAATACAGATTTGGGCAAATTTGAATTACTTAACGTATTCACGGGGATTTGATGTCCCATTATAAATGGTTTAAATACCAATTAAATTTTTCCCTCAGGATTTGTTGTTTTTCAGAACGCACAAAATTGAGATATGCCAGACTTACAGGAGAGAGTTTTTTGCTTTTAAGCCAAATCAAACGCCACTCGGTTCTTATCGGTAAGTCTTCTGTTTCTAAAATGAACAATTGTCCATTGAGTAGCTCATTTTGTATTCCTATCAAAGGCATAATGGAATAGCCAATTCCTGCGATCACTGCCTGCTTGACCGCTTCGTTTGAAGTAAGCTCCATTCGTTTTCTCTTTTTCCCCTGATGCATTTCAAAATATTTTTCCATCGCCAGACGCGTGGCAGAACCTTCCTCCCGATATATCAGCGGTTTGCTCTCATCTCTGACCGCTTGGTTCCCCACCAAATACAACTTGCTTTCAATCAGCAATTCCTCTTCGACACTTATCTTTTCGGGAAGTACAGAAACCAGCGCAAAATCAATCTCATTGTTTTTGAGACTTTCTATCACTCTACTTTTGTTAGTCACGTCCAAGACAAGGTCTATTCCTACACTCTTTTCCAAAAATCCCGATAAAAAATAGGGGATGACATACTTACCCGTGGAGGCAGCAGAAATGCTGAGTTTTCCGGTTAAGATCCCTTGAAATGCCTGTGTTTTATAATTAATGTTCTCCAATTCTTGGATTACACGCTCAGCTATTATTGCTATCTCTTTTCCAAAATCGGTGACATACAATTGACGACTCACTACCTCAGTGAGGGGAATGTCAAACTGATCCTGTAAATTTTTCAATTGAATAGATACAGCAGGCTGAGTCATAAAAAGCTCTTCCGAGGCCTTCGTGATGCTTTTTGTTTGTACCACTTTGAGGAAAATCTGAAGCTGATGGATGGTATAGTTCATAAATTTTGTTTATGTATTACATAATAAATATAAATAAAAACTTATAAACAAGATTTTTAAACTTTGTCTCACAAATAATAAAGAATGACAATGAATACAACTCAATCAATCGACCGTACTACATCGGACACTAAAAAACATGAGCTAATAAGAGGTGAGTTTTCACCACAAGATGCTTTGGAGGTTATTAACCATCTGATCAGCATAAAGATCAACTTCCATGAAATGAGAAGCTTCAGTAATAAAATAAGATTTGGTGAAGTAGATCAAAACTCAGAGGTACGTATCAAAGAATTAAAACAAAGCAAAGCATCTATAAATGTCCTGATAACAAATGCGAAACTACAGGGTAAAACCTTGAAAATCGAATCTACAATTTCAGTCGAAGTCATTTAACAAGATTATTCACTTATGAATCAAAACTATCTAGCATTTCTAGCCTTGTTGTCTCCGGCAGTTTTTGTGTTGACTGCAGTTGTATCTTGGTTTCAGCCCGGTTTACGTCCATTTCTGGTCAAAAAGATGGCAACCGCCTCCACCTTACTGGGTGTAATAATTGCCGCGGTGAGCGGTTTTTTTGTGTTTAATTATGGCCTGCTAGAAACACCACTGGTAGGCATTGAACAACTGGGATTAAGTATAAGACTAGATGTATTGAGTGTTCTGATGCTCGCAATGATTGCACTAATAGGCTTCATCGTGGTACGCTTCAGTCTAAATTACTTAGATGGAGATAACAGACAAGGAGTTTTCATTGGCAGACTGACAGCTACTATTGCTTCCGTGCAACTCTTGGTGCTATCAGGAAACTTAGGGTTGTTGTTCGTCTCTTGGGTTCTTACGAGTGTGTCTCTTCACCGATTACTTGTCTTCTACAAAGAAAGACCCGGGGCAATCATCGCCGCTCGAAAAAAGTTTATTGTTGCCAGATTGGGGGATGCCTGCTTATTGGCTGCATTTATCCTTTTATACACTCAGTTTGGTTCTGGTAACCTAGAAATTATTTTTCAGGCGCTAAAAACAAATCTAGCATCAGGCACCTCCATGATAGAACTTGAAGTGGTGGCTGTATTGCTGGTCTCAGCAGCTCTTTTGAAATCTGCCCAATTCCCAACTCATGGATGGTTGATTGAAGTAATGGAGACGCCAACACCGGTTTCTGCTCTTCTTCATGCAGGCTTGCTCAATGCTGGACCTTTCATCATCATTCGAATGGCTTTTGTGATGGAGGCAAGTGCTTATGCTCCATTGATTCTCATTGGGGTAGGTGGATTCACTGCGCTATTCGCTTCCGTAGTTTTTCTTACTCAAACATCCATAAAAACGGCTTTAGGATACTCAAGTGTTGCCCACATGGGATTTAGCCTGCTTATGTGTGGCATGGGATTGTACCCGGCAGCGATGCTCCACTTAGTAGCCCATTCCTTTTACAAAGCGCATGCCTTCTTATCCTCAGGAAGTGTGATAGAAGTGATCAGGGCAAATAAGGTTACTCCCTCCAAAAGAATCGGAAGTCCTTTCAGAATTGTTTTAGGAATTGTCCTAGCGCTGGGTCTCTATATCGGATTTGCTTTCTTATGGGGACTGGATCCTGAGAAAGAGTTATCTCTTCTAGCCATCGGAGGAATTATTGTGATGGGGCTCTCAAGATTGTTCACTTCTGCAATTGACTCCGATGGGAGTTATAAATTAATAATCCGAGCCAGTCTCCTTTCGATCTTGGTCACCATGGCATTTTTCACCTTAGAATCTGGATCCCACTTTCTTCTATCCTCACAAATCCCAGAGTTAGTGAGTCCTAGCTTGATGGAGATCATTTTAATACTGACCGTTCTCTTAGCTTTTGGAGCAACAGTCTTCATTCAAATAGTGGCTCCTTTCCTTCCAGCCACTCCTTTCCTCCAGGCAATGGCTATCCATCTGAGAAATGGACTGTATGTGAATACAGTTTTTGATAGAATAGTTAGGGCACTTTATTCACCTCAAGGCCCAAGTAAGTTGGCTGTTTTTACACCACTCAAAGAGAAAAAGTCCATTCAACTAGAAAGCTTTGAAAATCAACCAAGCTAACATCTCAACGAAGTACTACAACTAATTAACCTATTTAAAGACAGTCAAATGATCAAGAATAAAGTATCCAAACAAAACTTCCTTGAAAACTTGAATAGTAAGCAGGAGGAGCTTGTGAAGACGTTAAGAAAAGCATGCAAAAAAATAGCTCCTGTCTGGCCATTGGAAAATTTTGTAGCGGTGAATCCATACCTGGGATTTACACACAAAAAGTTCGATAACGTAGCTCAGGAATTAGCTGCAGCAGGAGCTATTCAAATGACTTTACCAGCTTCTTTTTATCTAAGTAAACTAAAAGACGGAATAATAGAAGAACGAGATGTCGCTCAGGTATTAACCAAAAGGAATAGTAAGACTGGGGTTAGCAAATTCATAAAATCGGTAGAAAAATATCTTGATTCGGAGGATATCACTACAACTGTAGCTACTGTAGCTGACCTTGCTACTGAAGCGACTAAAAAAGACTGGAATCGGTTCGTGACAGGAAGAATTTCTCAATGGGCGGCTTCCTATTTTGATAACGGGCAGGCGATATGGTCCGCTGCGAACCAGAATGAAAGTCTTTTCCTAGCCTGGAAAACTGAAGCACAGATAGATCACACAACAGAGTTGATGGGGCTGAAGGGTTTTAGAAAAATCGTGAAAAGCCTTCCCGATAGTCCTGTTTATGCAACAGAAATAGCCTTGGAAAAATTGGGACTAGCTGAAGAACACGCCTCTTTATACCTCCATCGTCTGCTCCTTCGAGTAGGAGGATGGTCAGCCTATGCTGCCAAATTAGACTGGGATAATGAGTTATATGGAGGAAAAGATGGAAAGCTCATAGAATTTTTGGCAGTGCTCACCTGCTGGGAGGCATGTCTTATTGAAAGTTTGAATCTTCCTGAACTGAACCATCGATGGAATAAGGCAAAAAAGATCTTCTCTCAGATTAATCCTCAACAGGGGCTTAACCAACATTTAGCTCAAAACTTGATCCTTCAGGAGGCATTTGATTTGGCGACCCAACGGAACATTCTTACTAAATTTAAAGGTGCAAAATCTCTAAAGACCGAGAAATCAGGGCAAGCCAAGGTGCAGGCGATCTTCTGTATTGATGTACGTTCAGAAGTATTTCGAAGAAATCTAGAACTGGTGGAAAGTTCCATAGAGACACTCGGATTTGCTGGTTTCTTTGCCTTTTCAATTAACTATGTGCCCATAGGACATGAAGTTGGGGAAGCTCAATGCCCTGTTCTTTTGAAAACTGGCCCAACCATTATGGAGCAGCTATCCGATAAGAAAGAACATCAAAAAGCACTCACTGGACGACTTCTACATCGACAGATCGAGCAGGTTTGGAAATCTTTCAAATCCGGGGCGGTGACTTGCTTTAGTTTCGTTAGTCCATTAGGTCTCATTTATCTTCCAAAGATTTTCACCGACTCTTTCGGATTGACAAGACCAGTTCCTCACCCAGATAAGAATGGACTATCTGAAAACAATTTTGAAAAGAGAAACATCAGTCTAACAGCTGATCACTACCGTGATGAAACAGTTGGGATTGCTTTGGATCAGCAAATTCAAATGGCTAAAAATGCGTTAAAAGCAATGTCATTGGCAGATGATTTCGCAAGACTGATTCTGATTGTGGGACATGGATCATCTACAGTGAACAATCCTCACGCGACGGGATATGACTGTGGGGCGTGTGGCGGGCATTCTGGCGAGGCAAACGCGCGAGTAGCAGCAGCGGTGTTAAACAATTTGGAGGTAAGAATGGGACTTCAAAAAGAAAACATCATCATCCCTGTGAACACAATTTTCCTTGCGTGCTTACATGATACCACAACAGATGAAGTGATCATCTTCAATGAGTATGACATTCCTAATGAAAGAAAAGAGGAACTGTCAGATCTTCATAAATCTTTGGAAATGGCAGGGCAGGCAGGCAGAACCGAGCGTTCGTTGCGCATGTCCTCAGAAAGCAAATCCAATAGCTACAAGATGATGCTTAGTAGAAGCAAGGATTGGTCACAAACCCGACCCGAGTGGGGACTTGCTGGCTGCTCTACCTTTGTAGTAGCACCTCGGGAAAGAACAAAAGGTGTCAACTTGGAAGGCAAATCATTTTTACACTCTTATGAATGGAAAAAGGATCAGGGTTTTTCAGTGTTAGAACTAATTATGACAGCGCCAATGGTTGTTACCAGCTGGATCAATCTGCAGTATTATGGCTCTACTGTTGACAACAAGAACTTTGGGTCAGGAAATAAAACCCTGCATAATGTAACGGCAGGTCTGGGTGTGCTGGAAGGTTACTCCGGAGACTTGAGAGTAGGATTGCCCATGCAGGCAATACATGATGGTGAAAAATATCAGCACGAACCTCAAAGGTTAAATGTCATCATAGAAGCACCTATTGAGGCAATGAATATCATCCTCGAAAAACATCAATCCATTAGAGATTTGTGTGATAACGGCTGGATCTATCTCCTGGCCATGGATGGTGAGGGGAAAGTATCTCACAGGTATTCAGGTAATTTAATATGGGAAAGCACAGGTGAACTTGCAGCGTGATTTTGAAAGCATCAGATAATGGCCAATTAAGGAAGCCCGCATATTTAACAGGCCAAATTTTCTCCTTCTTCTGATAATTTAATCTGATTTCATCACATGAGGCAAGAGATTAAGCATAAAGCCTAAGCTCTTGCCTTTGCTGGTTTTTTCCATTTCCTCTTCACTATTGCCGGGCGGAGGCTAGTGCTGCTTTATAAGTATTTGTAAAACCAAAACACAAAAGCTATGAAGACTGAAGCAAAGAGAACGTGAGGATCTAACTTTTTAGTAATAAGGTTTAATTTTATAGATAGTCAGGAATCCTCAGAAGTCTTTCTCACGATATTCTGCTGGAGTGAAATGTTCCATTTCTTTAAATTGTGAGTAAAAGTGAACTAGAGTAGAATACCCACTTAAAAATGCGATATCTGGGATAGTCTTAGAACTGCTTTTGAGGAGTTTGCAGGCGTAAGAGATCCTGACTTTTTTGATCGTTTCAAAAAGTGTGTTTCCTGTTTTCTGTTTAAAATATCGACAAAATGCCTTTGGAGTCATGAAAACAAGACTTGATACTTCCTCAAGAGTTATAGGGTTCTGAAAATTTAGAAATATATATTCATAAACTTTATTCATTCTTTTAAAATCGGACTGTGAATTGTGCTCTAAATATCCGACGCTGGACAAATATTGTCGGTCTTTAATTCTAGTTAACAAATCAAGGATTTTGAGTAATCTAGAAATACTATCGATGCCAGTAGAGCGTAAAAGATTTTCCAATTCAATACTGATATTTTTTACAAAAGGACCTTTGAAATGAATTCCCGGAGCAGCTTCTTTGAATAGATTAAACGCTGGTTTCAACTCAGGAAATCTAGTCAGAATATCATCAAAGAAATTCTCCGAAAAACGAATAGCTATATTTTTTGGATAATCATTTCCTTCACTGATATCTCCTTCCCAACAGTGCGGTAGGTTCGGTCCTAACAGCACCAAATCACCTGACTCGTAGCTTGAAAAAAAATCGCCCACGAATCTTTTGCCCCAACCGGACTTTACATAGTTCAATTCGTAATTATTATGAGAATGTACCTGAGCACTCTGCGGCGTTACATCTGCTTCATAAATATTGAACGAGGTATTTTGAAGATTCAGGATTTGATTCATTTTTAGTTAATGTTCGCCGGATTACTTCTTTAATATAGGGTTAAAGTTCACAATATGTGAATATAGTTTATAACTATGAGAATTTACCTGTGAAAATCCAGGTCAATAATTTTTTCATTTGTTATACCAAGTTCTGACGAAATATTACAACAGCTTCTTAACGATGTAGGCCTTTTAATTAATCTGCTTGAGAAGTTCGTCAGAAAGCCGATCAAATATTCTTTAAAAAATAAAATAATGTCAAATTTCTACTTGATCAAAACATGAAAAAGCCCAAAATAAACTTATTTGACAACCGTTTCAGGTTCGCTTTTATGGTTATCCTTTTGTTCATGAATTGCGGATTCGCCTACTCATCAACATTAAATAATATACCATTACTTGGGACTGCTACACAACAAGATATTACAGGAATTATAACAGACGAAAATGGATTAGGCCTTCCTGGGGCAGTTATTTTAGAAAAAGGAACTACGAATGGAGTTGTTACTGATTTAGATGGTAAGTATAAGATTAGTGCATCGGATGATGCGATTCTAGTTTTTTCATATTTAGGATATATTCCACAGGAAATAAATGTTGGAAATAGATCTTTAATAGATATTCAATTACTCCCAGATGCTACACAGCTTGAAGAAGTAGTGGTGGTAGGGTATGGAACTCAGAAAAAAGCCAACCTGACCGGAGCGATTTCAAGCATTAAGATGGATGAGGTGGCCACTATTCCTGCTGCTAATACAGCCTCTTTACTACAGGGAAGGATGTCGGGAGTAACAGTTTCATCGGGTGGATCCCAACCTGGAAAAGACGATCCTATTATTAACATTCGTGGAATAGGCACACTCGGAAATACAAATCCAATGATCATTATCGATGGGGTGGAAGCTACCAGTTTCAACCAAGTTCCTGCCAGTGATATAGAAGATATTACTGTTCTCAAAGATGCTGCATCTGCTGCAATTTATGGTGTGAGAGCTGCTAATGGCGTTATTTTAATCCGAACAAAGCGGGGAGTTAAGGGCAAACCAGAGGTTAATTTCAACACCAATGTAACTTTTTCTAGCCCTACAGTTATTCCTGATTATTTGGACTCTTGGGATTGGGCAGTCATTCACAATGAAGCTAAGGGTCAAGAAATTTATACTCCTGAAATGATTCAAAAAATGAGGGACGGAACCAATCCTGATGATTTTTCTAACACGGATTGGGCAGATGCAGTATTTAGAACAGGGGTACTTCACAGAGAATATTTATCTATAGCTGGGGGCGGAGAAAACTCCACCTATCGCATATCTCTAGAAAATCTAATGCAAGAAGGATTGGTGAAAGGAACTTCCAATGATAGAGTGAATTTCAGATCAAATCTTGAAAGTAAATTGAGTAAAGCATTAACTATAGGCTTAAACATAGATGGTGCAAGACAACGGGTAGAGGAGCCTCCTTTTGGTGCGGGCGAAATTATGAGGAGACTGGATCACTTTGCCAGACCTACTGTACCATTATACTATACTAATGGCTATTTTGGGAAATGGGACGGCGCTCCTTTACAATCAATTAATATAATTAATCCTTTACAGGAAATCAGCTATCACTCACGCATAGAAGATAGCTATAGAGCAAATGTACAGGTCTTTGCTTCAGTAGATTTTCTGAAAAATTTTAATTTTAGAACTAGAGCTTCAGCAAGGTTTAACCATTATTTATCTTCAAGATATACTCCTAAGTTTCAAGACCATGATAAAGATGGAGTATTAAGGTTTACCGAGCCATTTAACTCTTTGTCAGATGCTTCTTCTACAGGATCTGTATATCAGTTTGATAATTATGCTACTTACACCAAAAGCTTTGGTAAACATAACATTGTAGGCTTGTTAGGAGGATCAATACAAGCTACTAAAGTGGATAATATGAACGCCTACATAGAAGATTTTCCAAATGATTTTCTTTATGAGCTTGATGCTGGCGCCAGTAACCCAAGAGTAGGGGGATATGCCGTGTCACATTCTATCAGGTCTATTTTTGGAAGAATAAACTATGATTATGATGGTAAATATCTTTTCGAAGCGAATCTCCGAAGAGATGGTTCTTCAAGAATTCCTAAGGCGAATAGATTTGGGGTCTTCCCTTCTTTTTCAGCAGGATGGCAATTGTCGAATGAGAATTTTTTGAAGAATGCCGATATACTTACAAATTTAAAACTGCGCGCAAGTTGGGGGAAGTTGGGAAATCAGGAAATAGGTAATTATCCATATAGCCAGACTTTTTCTTTAAGGCAGAATTACCTTTTCGGAGGAACTTTGGTAGCAGGAGCAGCTTTGACTGATTTGGCAAACTCAAGAATCACTTGGGAAACGACCACTTCCACAGACGTTGGGTTGGACATAGGACTTTTTGAAAATAGGCTTACAATCACCACCGACTACTATGTAAAGAATACTTCAAACATTCTATTGAAACTTCCTATTAACTTGACATTGGGGAATTTATCTCCTCCCTACCAAAATGCTGGAGAAGTAGAGAATAAGGGCTGGGAGCTGGGAATACTTTTTAGAAATAGCAGAGGAGCTCTTAATTATTCTTTAGGAGGTAATCTGAGTATCGTGAACAATAGAATTCTAGATCTAAAAGGACTGGAAATTATCCAAAGCAATTCGATCTTAAGAACGGGTGATCCGATAGGTTCCTACTATGGATATATAGCGGATGGAGTCTATCAGAATCAAGCAGAAATCGACAATGGTCCGATCAGGTTTAACGGAGTGGTAGCTCCAGGAGATATTAGATATCTTGATATAAATGGGCCTGATGGAGTTCCTGATGGCAAGGTAAACTCGCTGGACCGAACGATAATTGGGGATCCTTTTCCTGATTTGACATATTCTTTTACTGGAAATTTCTCTTTCAGGGGTTTTAGTTTATCCATGTTCTTTCAGGGTGTGAGTGGAATAAGCCGTTTTTCTTATGAATCGACAAATGGAAATATAACGAGAAGGTTTTTAGATAGATGGACTGAGGACAAACCCTCTAATTTCCCTAGAATGAACGGCATCTCAAATACCATTGGGTCAACATTTTGGCTTCAGGACGCATCCTACTTACGTTTGAAAAATCTAGAATTCGGTTATGATTTTGCGACTAAATTCTTTGCAAATAGTAAATCAGTCAAAAATCTCAGAGTATATATGCTAGGCACTAACCTTCTCACCTTTACGAATCTTGAAAATTGGGATCCGGAAAAGTTCTCAGGGGATTATAACAACACCTCTTATCCTCAAGAAAAATCAGTAACAATTGGTCTTAACGTAACTTTTTAGAACACTCCAACTATGAAAAATTACATAAAAGTACTAGTACTTGCGACGCTTATATTCTCAGGATGTAGCGAGGATTTTCTAGAGATATCCAATCCAAACAAACTTGACAGTGAATCTTTTTGGAAAACTGAAAGTGATGCGTTGACCGGTCTTGTGGGGTGCTATGATGCGTTGCAAAGTGGGAATCTGTATGGAGGTGGACCCTGGACCTCAGGAGTAAATCAAATAGAAGGCATCACCGATGACGCTTATTGGAATTGGGGGCATGGCTTTGATGAGCTTGCCAGAGGAATTGCAGCTCCTTCTAATGGGAATGTTGCAGCATTTTGGGCTGCTAATTACATGGGAATCAGAAGAGCAAATGAAGTAATTGCAAACGTCCCTACTATCGAAATGAACGAAGTAAAAAAAGCCCGTTTCATAGCCGAAGCTAAATTTATCAGAGCGTTGCTTTACTTGAATTTGTCAATGACTTTCAGAGATGTGCCACTTATTCTTGAACCTCAAGAAGTAAGCGATGCAAATATTGTAAAAAGTCCTAAATCAGAGATTACTGATTTAATTATTTCAGATCTTAAATCTATTATTTCTGATCTGCCAAACACGATTCCTGCAGGTGAGAGAGGAAGGGTGTCTTCTGGAGCCGCACTTAGCTTATTGGCAAGAACTTATCTGTATAACAACAGGTATCAAGAAGCTGCTGATGCTTCCAAACGAGTGATAGACGAGTATAATTATGGAATTCATCCTTCCTATAGAGAGTTATTTTCTCTGGCTGGAGAGGATAGTAATGAGATAATTCTTGGGGTTGAGTTTGAAAGAGGAATAAATGAGGGCCAATTGATCAGTCGTCACTTTGCTTTGCCTCCTGTTCACATCGCAGCTTTACCTGACTTGGTAGATGCATATTATTGCATAGATGGCCTTCCAATATCTGAGTCGCCTCTTTTTCTAGGTGATGCAACTGCAACTCCAACCCTCGAAACTATTGAATATATGTTTGATAAAAATCGATATATGAATAGAGATCCACGAATGGATGTCACCTTAATCACCAGTGGAAGTACTTGGAGTGAAGAAGAAAATCATGATACTCATTATATCAAAGCTGGTGTAGCTTTTAGAAAATGGAGTGAAGAACCAATAGGTGGAATTGCGCTGAACTATAGAGACAATGCCTTAAATTTTCAGATTATAAGATTTGCGGATGTATTGCTGATGTGGGCGGAATCTTCTGTGATGACTGGAGCATACAGTGAGTCGGAAGTTTATGATGTGATCAATCAAATAAGACAGCGGCCAGATGTGATGATGCCAAAAATCGAGGATGTAGAAGGAGCTGGCCTGTCGCCAGATCAGCTACTCAAGGTTATTAAGCATGAAAGAAGAATAGAATTAGCGTATGAAATGCTTCGGTATTATGACCTTGTTCGCTGGGAGGAAAGAGAGGAAGTCTATAAAGAAGTATTCGTTCCCAATACCAATGTGCGGAGATGGGTGGAGCCTAGCAGCAATGTTTGGCCGATTCCTCAGCGCGATATTGACAACAACAGTTTGCTTGAGCAACATATAGAGTGGAAGTGAAAATCAACCCTCATTGTACATTTACTTTAAAATGTATGATGAGGGGTAACTACCATTTCTGTATAAAGCCATATTAAGCGAACGGCTAAAAGTATCTCATTGATTTAAAGACATAATGATTAACAAAAGACTGCTTGGAGTGCTTGCTATCTCAATATCCATGAGCTGTTTAGTGTCATTTACGATACAATTAGAAGGTAAAAAGGAAGCTATTTCTACTTCAAATCAAAAGACGATAAATTCTGTAGGTATGGAAATGATCCTTATTCCTGCGGGGTACTTCTATATGGGTTCTGAAGGAAAGAGGATAAATGCCGATGAAGCTCCAATACATAAAGTGACCATTGCGAGTTCCTTTAGGATGGATGCTACAGAAGTTACGAATGCTCATTACGAGCTTTTTGACCCTGAGCACAAAAAATTTAGAGGCCAAAATGGACTCTCAAATAAGGATAAGGAGGCCGTGATTTTTGTCAGTTATCAGCAGGCTGTGGCGTTTTGTGATTGGCTATCCAGGAAAGAAGGTAAACCCTATCGATTACCCACTGAGGCAGAATGGGAATATGCCGCTAGAGCTGGCACCACCTGGAATTATTCCATGGATGATGGCCTTCCAGCCAGTTACCAAAAGAATCAGAAAACGACCTGGGGGGCTGATCCTACCGTAGATTTAAGCGTGAAATCTTCTCCTGCCAATCCGTTTGGATTATATGAAATGCATGGCAATGTGGAGGAATGGTGCTACGATTGGTATGGCCCTTATACCTCAGAAATTCAAACTGACCCAGTAGGTCGGGTTGACGGCAATTATCGCGTTACACGGGGTGGAAGTTACAGTACTCCGGTCGAATTTCTACGTTCTGCCAACAGGATGGCGATGATTCCAGAAGACAAACATTGGCTAACTGGCTTTCGCGTGGTTCAGGGAGAAATGCCAACCACGACGCCTTTGCCTGAACCGGCGCCTTCCGCATTAGGTCAGGACGTATCTCAAGAAATATTTCAATGGGACGAGTCCAACTCAGAAGCGTTCTTTGATGAACCAATTTCTTTCGTCAGAGCTCCTGCCACCGAATCCAACGTTCCTTTTTATGATCATAATCATTGCCCCGCACTTACTTACTGCGAAAATGGAGATCTGCTGGCAATATGGTTTACGACCAATGATGAAGCAGGTCGTGAGATGACAATTTTAGGCAGTCGCCTACGAGAGGGAAATCAGCAATGGGATGAGCCCTTAGAGTTTTTCAGAGTTCCCGACAGAAATGTGACTGGTTCTTCACTTTACCACGATGCAGATGGTCTTCTAGTCCACACCAATGGAATGGAAGCTGCAGGTTCTTGGCAAAGCCTGGCGATAATCATGCGTACAAGTTCCAATAACGGTGCTACCTGGTCAAAGCCAAGATTAATCAATGAAAAGCATCAGGTCCGAAATCAGGTCATAGCAGGGATGATCAAAACCAAAGAAGGATGGTTAATCCAACCTGCCGATGCTACTCCTTGGGGAGATGGAGGAACGGCCATACACTTGAGTAAAGACGGAGGCAAAACTTGGCTAGACCCTGGGACAGACAGTCCAGATGCTTTTAAAGAAGGCGGGAAAGGTGGAAGCATTGCAGGAATACATGCTGGAATTGTGGAATTGGAGAATGGTAGTTTGATGGCGTTAGGTAGGGGAGATAATATCAAAGATGAAGAAGGGTTAGATCGAATGCCAATAAGTATTTCTAGTGATTATGGAAAGACGTGGAAGTATTCCGCATCAGAATTTCCTCCAATAGACAGAGGGCAGCGCTTAGTTTTAAGACGACTAAATGAAGGTCCAATTCTGTTCATTTCATTTACCAACCATCCCTATCGTCTGAAAAATATGCAGAAAGGAATGCAGTTTACTAGTGATGGGGAAGAATATGTCGGTTATGGAATGTTTGCAGCGCTGTCTTTTGATGAGGGAAAAACTTGGCCTATAAAAAAACTTTTGACAAATGGGGAGACTCGATTTCTTAATGGTGGTGCTTGGACCGGTTACTTTGAAATGGACGACACACATGCTGAACCCCGAGGATATCTTGCTGCCACATAAACTCCTGATCAAGTCATCCATCTTGTTTCAAGCAGCTTATATTATCGCCTAAATCTGGAGTGGCTATTGGAAGGATCCAACTTTAATTTCACCAATAAATAATACTAATGTCAGTCAAACAATTTTTAGCCCTGTTTATTTGTCTCATTGCTTCTTCAACAGGATGGGCACAAGAGTACTCCCAGGCTGTACCAGGTGTGGTAGTCGACTACTCAAAACCAACCTCTGGAATCTATCTTGGAAGTCCTTCCATTCTAATTCTTCCTGATGGGAATTATTTAGCATCCCACGATTATTTTGGAGCTGGATTAAAAGGAAAAGCTAATACTACTGCAGTTTTTCGATCAACAGACAAAGGTGAATCCTGGGAAAAGATAACAGTATTGGAAGACAGCTACTGGTCAAATCTTTTTTATCACAAGGACGCTGTGTACCTAATGGGCACGTCCAGGGAATACGGAAATCTGGTCATCCGAAAAAGCGTGGATAAAGGCAAAACCTGGAGTTTTCCAACAGATGAAAAAAGTGGGCTTTTGCGGGATGATTTCGAATATCATACCGCTCCTATGCCTATGGCATTTCATAATGGGCGAATCTTTCGAGCGATGGAAGTGAGAAGTCCAGCCTATGGCTGGGGTGTCAATTTTGAGGCTCTGGTAGTTTCAGCGCCTGTAGATGCGGATCTGTTGGACGCCACTAATTGGACTGTTTCCAATCGAATCCATTTCAATCAGGATTGGCTGGGTTCTGCCTGGCTCGAAGGAAATATCATAGTGAACCCCGAAGACAAACTATTGAATATCATGAGGGTTGAAAACAAGGATTCGGGTGCCAATGTAGCAGTGCTTTCCTATGATGAGAAATCAAACCGACTGGAGTTTAATCCTGACACGGACTTTATGAAATTTCCTGGCGGAAGCAAGAAATTCACCATTAGATACGATGAGGAAAGCAACTTGTATTGGACCCTTTCTAACCATGTCCGAGATTTTGGTTTCAATGCCGCTTCTACAAGGAATTGCCTTACGCTGAGTTCCTCTCCTGATCTGTTCAACTGGACGGTTCACGAGGAGATTTTATATCATCCGGATGTCTCCAAGCACGGGTTTCAATATGCGGATTGGCAGTTTGACGGAAGCGATATCGTATCCTTGGTACGCACGGCTTTCGACGATGAATTTGGCGGAGCATCAAATAATCACGATGCCAATTATATGACTTTTCATAGGATAAGTGACTTTAGAACAAAGGCAGCTAAACGCATTGCGACTTACCAAAATGTCGTGCCGATAACAAATTAACTGACTAGTACAATCTTGATTGGCTCGAATGGGCAACTTCTTACTATGCAAAAAATTTTGAAAGATGAATTACCAGGTGGGCTATGGCCTGTGATGCTGACCCCTTTTACCGATGACAATACCATAGATTATGCAGGGATGGATTCCTTGACAGATTTTTACATTACCACTGGCGCCAACGGTCTTTTTGCGAATTGCTATTCCAGTGAAATGAATTTTCTATCCCAAGAGGAACGAGTTCAACTGACAAAAGCTGTGGTGAATATTTCTGCAGGTCGCGTGCCTGTGATTTCTACGGGAACATTCTATACTACAACTGAGGAGAATATAGATTTCATCAAGAGAATTTATGACCAAGGGGTGGATGCAGTCATTCTTATCTCAAGCATTCTGGTAAATGAAAATGAATCTGAAGATGTTCTTAAAAAAAAGGTGGATCGGATTTTAAATTCCACGGGAAGTATTCCATTAGGTATGTATGAATGCCCCACGCCTTACAAACGCTTGCTCAGCGTTGAGATGATGAAATGGTTGGCAGATACTGGAAGGTTTCTATGTTATAAAGACACTTCCTGCAACTCAGCTTCTATAAAGATTAAGATCGATGCAGTCAGAGGCTCCAGACTTAAAATATACGATGCGCATACTCCCAATGCCTTTTCTTCCATGCAGGATGGCGCCGCAGGTTTGACACCGATTTCTGCTAACTTCTTCCCGGAGCTTTATGTGCATTTTCTTGAATTGTTCAAGTCAGGATGTTACAAAAAACAGAAAGAATTGGGTGATAAAATGTCAATTATGGATAAGGTAATACATCAGCAATCTTATCCATTGGCAGCTAAAATGTTTTTGAAAAAAAGAGGAATTGATATTTCTAGTAACACACGAATGCCAAGCAAGGCCCTATCTAAAATGGATTCTTCCATCTTAGATTCCTTGTATGAAGAAGTTTTTCAGGTTTTTGAAGCGTATGAAATAAGTAAGAGGCATGTGCAGTAACCTTGCTTTTGAGAGTGTTAGTTTGACTCTTTTATTTGAAGAGGAGATGGATAAAAGCTACTATTTGAAACGAAAGCTTCTGGAGAAAATAGCAAGAATATGAATGTGGAAGGAATTCAATTTATAGAAAAGGGAAACATCTGAAGTGAATAATTTAGGACCTATGAAAACTAAATCACCTGAGATATACGTGGTAGGAAGCTTTGTAATGGGGTTGACTATCCAAGTTCCGAGAATGCCTGCAAAGGGCGAGACTTTATCGGGAAGAAATTTTAATTTAGGACCAGGAGGTAAGGGAGTCAATCAGGCCATAGCTGCCTCAAGAGCGGGAGCTAGAGTTAAGGTCGCCGTCTGTATCGGGGATGATTTATTCGGAAAACTGGCTTTGGAGATACTGGGGAAAGAGAATTTAATTTCAGAATCTGTGCGTTGTTTACCAAACAAGATTACAGGTTGTGGCTTTGTCACCTTGATGGAATCCGGGGACAATTCAATAATCATAGACCCAGGTGCAAATCTTGACCTTACCTCTGGGATGATACTTAAAGATGAAGAAGCTATAAAAAGATCTCAAGTAGTCATGGCGCAGATGGAAGTTTCCGATGGGCCTATTGCATCTGCCATGAGAATAGGGAGAAAATATGCTGTCATTACTATTTTAAATCCTGCTCCAGCCAGAATAATCTCTCCCTCCATCCTTTCAAATGTTGATATATTAACTCCCAATGAAAGCGAGGCAAAAATACTATTGGATTTGCCCATGGACAGTGGTAAATGCCCAGAGGAATTAGGTGAAATGCTTCTCAAACTGGGCGTGAAAACAGTCATTATTACATGTGGAGAAAAAGGAGCAGTGATAAGCGATGCGTCTGGTTCTGTCCGAATAAAGGCACCCAAGATTATTCCATTAGATCCTACCGGAGCGGGAGATTGCTTTAATGGGAATCTTGCGATCGGTCTGGCTTTGGGTTTTAAAATAAAAGAAGCTGTTGGGCGGGCGGTAATTGCAGGCACTTTCTGTGCCCAAAAATTAGGAGTACTTGATGGATTGCCTACTCGAAATGAATTGGATACATACATTAATAACCTAAAAGCAACATGAAAATTTGGACATCAGGAACTGTCGATCAGGTAATTGAAGACTCAAAAACAGGTTTGGTGGATGCAATTGTCACTAACCCAACCGTTATCGCTGAGTGGTGTCAAAACGGGGAATCTTTAGAAAATCTGGCAAAAAAAGTGATAGATGAAACTGGACTTTCACTCTATATTCAGCTAAAAGGCCCAACCTATACTGATTACTTAAGGCAGTTTGTTCATCTAAAAGCTGTGTCAGAAAGTATATTACCCAAACTTCCTTCAACATTTGATGGAATTCGTGCAGCAAAGAAAATAGAGGAAATGGGGACTGAAACTTTGGTAACTACGGTCTGTTCGATAGGACAGGCGTATGCTTGCGCGTCTTCAAACGTGACTACTATCTGTCCATATTACAATAGACTTCAAGAATACAATGAAGATGCAGATGAGTTTTTGAAGAACATTTCAACTATCTATACTACCAACGGAGTTAAGACTAAGATTATTCCTGCTAGTATTCGTACACTTGATGACATAGAGCAAGCATTAAAAAATGGAAGTAATGGAGTGATTATTTTTTCAGAACTGTTTCGTGAACTTTGCGATCACCAGGTTACCAGTGTATCCATGAACGGTTTTGATAAAGATTGGGAGCATATTGTATGGAATGATTAAAAAACGATTACTCAAGAAAAAAGCTAACTCAATTTGATCTCTAAACTACTCCCTAAAATTCAGACCAGAGATTAGGTTAAAAAAAACATTTTAACTTAACTGATATGAGCAAGTAAACACAACGAAAATTCACTGCAGAATTCAAGGCCAAAGTAGCCTGCGAGGCTGGATAATTATCGGGGACACGGGCTGCTACGCTGCGGCGCTCAGGTATTCATGGTTCGATCCCTTTGGGATTATATAATAATAAGATGGAGGAAAAAAGGAAAGGCCTGCCAATCAGCCGCAACCATGATTAGCCTTGGGTGCAACCCTTGGAAAAATGATGGGCTTTTTAAAGTATCTCCACTTCCTCAAAGATGCTGGGTAGTTAAGAAGTTATTTTCGGCAAAGTCCAAGGCGCCCGATAGTTCGGCCAAATCAATTCATTGGCAGCTGTATTTCCTGTAAACTCTCTTTTCGCTTCATTCCAAATCAATTCCTCCGCCCCAATTCTTGCTGCAATATTGGGAATATGTGCATGCAGCGCTGCGATTCGTCCAGCCTCTGGCGGACAGACGGGTTGATTTCGGGTTTTGATGCATTCAACAAAATTGGCCACGTGGAGGTTGTGGCTATCAGTCATTCCTTCCAGTTTTTTGGCTTCTATTTTTGGGGCTTTTGCTTCGGGATCCCATTCCGGATAGATCTCATAGCCACCACGATTGACTACCAGCGTGCCTTTCTCGCCAACATACCCTATTCCATAGGGTTTGCCGTACGGCCCGGTTTGCAGCCCACCATTCATATCGTAATTTATCAGAAAGTCCTTTTTTGGATAAAGGACATTCATCGTATCGAAGGTGTCTCGATCTCTGTTTTCTTTATCAACATTGGCTGCGTAGGTAAGCACTTTGGAAGGAACGGCGGGATTATCTTCTACCCAGATCGCCATGTCCAACAGGTGAACACCCCAGTCAGACATCAGCCCTCCGCCATAATCCCAGAAATGTCGCCAGCTTCCGTGAAAGCGATTTGGGTTAAAACTTCTGGAAGGCGCAGGTCCCAGCCAGAAATCATAATCCACACCCTCGGGTATCGGAGTCGGTGGTTGGATGAAGTTGCCAAGTCCATAATTAAAGTTTGACCAGATATTCACCTTTCTGATTTTGCCGATGTAGCCGCTTTTCACCAAATCCCGGGCTTCGATAAAAGCTTGCCCTGACCGCTGCTGCTGACCCACTTGCATGATTTGGTTGTACTGATTTTTTGCATCCACCATCAGCTCACACTCACCAATGGTATTTGCCATGGGCTTTTCTACATAGACATCTTTTCCAGCCTGGCAGGCGGCCACAGCGATCAGGCAATGCCAGTGATCTGGCGTGCCGATAATTACCGCGTCCACATCGCTACGTTCCAGTAAGATTCTAAAGTCGGTGTAGCGTTCCGGTTTCTTTCCCGTTGCGGTTTCCACTTCCGCAATTCTCCGATCGAGTACATTTTGGTCAATATCACAGATGGCTACACAGTCCACTTCCGGTAATGCGAGGTGACGGCGAAGAATTCCAAATCCCATATTATTGCAGCCTATGAGTGCTACTCGGACCCGGTCACTTGCAGCGACGCCTTGCTTGGCTTTCAGTAGAGAAGGAGCTAGCCAAAGTCCGC
>Ga0105054_10003021_pt1 | contig 26494 bp, 30 predicted proteins | sample BON02_FD_78091 | JGI IMG/M metagenome (GOLD analysis project Ga0105054, IMG submission 78091) | Freshwater microbial communities from Lake Bonney liftoff mats and glacier meltwater in Antarctica - BON-02 (megahit assembly) | ecosystem: Environmental > Aquatic > Freshwater > Ice > Glacier...
AATGCCGAGTTGTGGCAGCGGCTGGATGCGGCGGCGGCGCGCCACAAGGTGACATGGGAATGGGTCAAGGGCCATGCCGGTCATCCCGGGAATGAGCGTGCCGATGAACTGGCGCGGCATGGGATGGAGCCGTTCAAGCCGGTTGTGACGCCTCTGTAAGGTGGGTTTGAACCCACCCTACTTTCTCAAATCATTCCAGATGGTCGCCCAGTGCGAGCCCGCGCACTGCCTCGGCCGCAGGCATCGCGCGGCGGCCTTCGCGCTGAACCTCGGTGATCTCGACGGCACCCGTGCCGCAGGCGATGGTGAACCCGCCCAGCACTGTCCCCGGCGCACCCGACCCTGCGACCACGCGCGAGCGCAGCAGTTTGACCCGCTCCTGCCCGATCATGCACCATGCCCCCGGAAACGGTGACAGCCCCCGGATCAGCCGGTCAACCTCGGCGGCGGCGCGCGACCAATCGACCCGCGCCTCGGACTTGTCGATCTTGCTGGCGTAGGTAGCGCCCTCGAGCGGTTGGGGCACCGGGATCAGCGCGTCGAGTTGCGCCAGCGCGCTGACGATCTGCGCTGCGCCAAGTGCCGCCAACCGGTCATGCAGATCGCCGGTGGTGTCCTCGGCCCCGATGTCGAGCGGGGCGCGCAGCAGGACCGGGCCGGTGTCGAGCCCGGCCTCCATCTGCATGATGCAGACACCGGTCTGGGTATCGCCCGCCATGATCGCCCGGTGGATCGGTGCGGCGCCGCGCCAGCGCGGCAGCAGGCTCGCGTGGATGTTGAGACAGCCGTGGCGCGGCGCGTCGAGCACGGCTTGCGGCAGGATCAGGCCGTAAGCCACGACGACGGCGATATCGGCATCGAGCGCCGCAAACGCAGCCTGCGCCTGCGCGTTTCGCAGGCTGGCCGGGTGGCGGACCGGCAAGCCGAGCGTTGTGGCCCGCGCCTGCACCGGGCTGGGCCGGTCCTTTTTGCCGCGCCCGGCGGGCCGGGGGGGCTGGCAATAGACAGCGGCGATCTCGTGACCGGCACCGACCAGCGCGTCAAGCACCGGCACCGAAAAATCCGGCGTTCCCATGAAGACGATCCGCATCAGCGCAGCTTTGCCGCGCGGCGCAGCAGCATGTCGCGTTTGACCCGGCTCAGACGGTCAAAGAACATCCTGCCGTCCAGATGGTCGATCTGGTGTTGCACCGATGTGGCCCAGAGACTGGCCATTTCCCGGTCCTCGACTGCGCCCTCATCGTTCAGGAACCGGACCGTCACCTCACGGGGGCGGCTGACATCGGCGGAAAACCCCGGCAGATTGGGTGACGCTTCGGTGTGGCTGCGCGGGGTGACGCTGGCCTGCAGCACCTTTGGGTTGGCCATGCGAATGGCTTGCCCGCGCACCTCGCTTGCATCGACCACGGCCAACCGCAGCGGGATGCCTAGTTGCGGCGCGGCGAGGCCGACGCCGGGCATCGCCTCCATCGCGGCGATCATCTCGGCCCAGATGGCGCGGACTTCATCGGTGATGTCGGTGACCGGGGCGGCGCTCTGACGCAGCCGTTTATCGGGCCAGAGCAGGAAGGGCCGGGTCACGACAGGGCCGGCGCGGGCGGATAATCGATGCAGAGGATGCCGTCGAGATGGTCACGCTCGTGCTGTACACAGACCGAGGCGATGCCGGAGAAACTGCCCTCGTGCCAAGCGCCCGCCAGATCCTGCCAATGCATCTGTACGGTTTCGGGGCGCTGCAGGCTTACCGTCACGCCGATGATCGACAGGCAGCTTTCATCGAACCGCTGCCAGATGTCGTTGGCGGCGATGATCACCGGATTGACAAAGACCTGCGGCAGCGGCGCGCCGTCCTTCCATGTCGTGTCGGTCACGAAAATCCGTTGCGCCGCGCCTACTTGCGGCGCAGCAAGGCCACGACCGGGGGCGGCATACATCGTCTCGAACATATCCTCGGCCAGACGGCGCAGGCCGGGGCCAAAATCGCGCACATGCTCGCATTTGGCGCGCAAGTTGGCATGGGGATGCTGCAGGATCGGCAGGATCGCCATGTCAGGCCCGCGCCTTTTCGCGTTTCAGCTTGATCATCTTGCGGGTGATCATCTGGCGGCGCAGCGGTTTGAGATGATCGATGAAAAGCTTGCCATTGAGGTGGTCGATCTCGTGCTGCACGCAGGTGGACCAGAGGCCGGTGAAATGTTCCTCGTATTGCGCGCCGTTCAGGCCAAGCCATTGCACCTTGACCTCTGCCGGACGCTCGACCTCGGCATATTGCTCGGGGATGGAAAGGCAGCCTTCGTCATAGATGCTTTGTTCGTCGGACGACCAGATCACTTCGGGGTTGATCAGGACCATCGGGCGCGGGGCAGCACCCTCTTCCTTGACGCAGTCCATCACCAGCACGCGCGCCATGACGCCGACCTGCGGCGCGGCGAGGCCGATGCCGGGTGCGTCATACATGGTGTCGAGCATGTCATCGGCCAGCCGACGAATATCGTCCGAGACGGCACTCACCGGCTTGCAGACCATTTTGAGGCGCGGGTCTGGATGGATCAGGATCGGGCGAAGTGTCATGGAGTGGATTTATGTGATGGGACGGGCGCATGCAATATCGCGGATGGGGTTGCGCCGCCCGTAAGGATGGTTAGCTTCGCGCCCAAATGGAGTCTGACATGAGCTTTGATACCAGGGTTGACCGGCGCGGCACCCATTGCTCGAAATGGGACATGATGGAGTCCTGTTACGGCGTCTCGGCCGATGACGGCATTGCGATGTGGGTGGCGGATATGGAGTTTCGCCCGCCGCACTGTGTGCAAGCCGCGCTGCAGGCGATGGTGGACCATGGAATCTATGGCTATTTTGGCGATGACAGCGCCTATTTATCCTCGATCCAGTGGTGGATGCGCGAACGCCACGGCTGGGACGTTGAGCCTGCCGCGATATTCACCACGCATGGGCTGGTCAATGGCACCGGGATCTGTGTCGATGCCTACACCACGCCGGGCGATGGTGTGGTGCTGTTCACCCCGGTCTATCACGCCTTTGCCCGCATCATCAAAGCGGCGGGGCGGCAGGTGGTCGAATGTCCGCTGGTCAATGTCGCCGGGCGCTATGAGTTCGATTTTGCCGCCTATGATGCGCAGATGACCGGCAAAGAGCGGATGCTGATCCTGTGTTCGCCGCATAATCCGGGTGGCCGGGTCTGGAGCCGGGGCGAGTTGATGGCGGTCGCGGCCTTTGCCAAGCGGCATGATCTGGTGCTGGTGTCGGACGAGATTCACGCCGATCTGACCATGCCCGGCCAGACCCATATCGCGATGACCCGGATCGACGGGATCGCCGAACGGCTGGTGATGATGACGGCCACGACAAAGACCTTCAACATCGCGGGCGCGCATATCGGCAATGTCATCGTGCCCGACCCGGATCTGCGCGCGCCGCTTGCCGCGCGGATGATGGCGCTGGGCATTTCGCCCAATTCATTCGGCATGCATATGGCCACCGCCGCCTATTCGCCCGAAGGGGCGGCATGGGTCGATGATCTGCGCATTTACCTCGACGGGAATCGCCGGGTGTTCGACGCAGGCGTCAATGCGATTCCGGGGGTGGCGTCGATGGCGCTCGAATCCACCTATCTGGGCTGGGTCGATTTTGCGGGAACCGGGATGGAGCAGGCCGAGGTTGCGCGGCGCATCGAAAAGGATGCGCGGATCGCGGTCAATCACGGGGCGAGTTTTGGCACCGGCGGCGAAAGTTTCATGCGGTTCAATCTGGGCGCGCCGCGCGCGGTGATCGTGGAGGCGGTGGAACGGCTGCAGAACGCGTTTGGCGACCTGCAATAACCCGCGTCAGAACAGGCGCGGGATCAGGGCCGCAGGCGCATCATCGGCGCGGACAAAATCGAGCGCGGCGCGGTCGGTTACGGCGGTATTCCATTTGAATTCATAGATCCGCTCGCCCTGCTCTTCGCGAGATGTGACCACAAGACATTGGTAAAGATGCCTGCTGCCGTCATAAAGATCGACAAAACCACGCAGCGGCGGCGCATCGTGGGCGTCAAGCGCAAAGCCGCCGTCCCAGAGCCGCAGGACCCGGTGAATGCGGTCGCCGTCATGGATACACAGGCGGTTGGAGCGGCGCAGCATCGCGACCCGCGCTTCCTCGAGCCCCTTGCGGACAGCCTCGGGCAGATATTCCGACATCGCGCACCTCACTTCTCCGTGGATCAACATCTGTCAGGTGCAGGTAAAATCAAGTTAACATTTGGGCAGAACGTGCGGAAACCGCGAAAATTCCGGCAATCAAGCCGCATTGACGCGAGGACGCAACACATGCGGCTTGGCCGGGTCATAAAGTGCGGAGTCCGGAAAGCCATGCGATGGGGCCAGCGCCGGCCCCACGAGAATCAGCGCGGTGCGGGTGATCTTGGCGCTACGCACCTGCGCATGGATATCCGACAGCGTGCCGCGCAGGATCACCTGATCGGGCCAGCCGACGCGGTACACCACTGCCACCGGGCAATCGGCGCCATAAAAAGGCACCAGTTGCCGCTCGATCTCGCGCAGCGCCCGGATGCCCAGATGGATCGCCAAAGTGGTGCCGGAGCGGGCAAAATTCTCCAGCGTTTCACCTGCGGGCATCGCGGTCGATTTCATCGACATCCGGGTCAGGATCAGCGATTGCGACACTTCGGGAATGGTCAGTTCCTGTCCCAATGCAGCCGCCGCAGCGACATAGGCGGGAACGCCGGGGATGATCTCATAGCCGATGCCATCGGCCTGCAAGCGGCGGATCTGTTCCGCAATCGCGCCGTAAAGCGAGGGATCACCCGAATGCACCCGCGCCACATCCTGGCCTTTGGCATGGGCGGCCAGAATCGCGGCATGGGTCTCGTCCAGCGTCATGCTGGCCGTATCCAGCACCAGCGCACCGTCCGGCGCACCCGCCACCACCTGCGGCGGCACCAGCGATCCGGCATAAAGGCAGACCGGACAGGCGGCGATCAGACGCGCCGCCTTGAGCGTGAGCAGTTCCGGGTCGCCGGGTCCGGCACCGATGAAATAGACGGTCATTGCTTTCCACTTTCCGTTTCAGTCTGGCAAAAATACTCAGGCAACGGCGGGGTCCGCGAGATCGCCATCGATCTTGCGGGCATATCCGCGCGGTGTGTACATGCGCGGCCCGGTGCCCTGCTGCGCCAGCCGCGATTGCGACGATCCGACCAGCACCACGGTCAGCATATCCACCTCATCGACCGCCAGATCGGCGAGCCTGCGATAGCGGACATGTTCCTCTGGCCGGCCCAGCGATGACGCAAGCAAGACCGGTGTGTCGGCGGGACGGTGTTGCAACAGGATATCGCGCGCCTCTGCAAGCAGGGTGCGACGGCGCTGGCTCACCGGGTTGTAGAAGGCCACGACGAAATCGCCCTCGGCGGCGGCGCGCAACCGGCGCAGGATATCGGCGCGGGGGGTCAACAGATCGGAGAGGGAGATGGCGCAGAAATCATGCCCAAGCGGCGCCCCGGCACGGGCCGCCGCCCCTTGCAGGGCAGAGACGCCCGGGGAACAGATCACCTCGACCCGGCGCGCGGCATCGCTGACGCCCAACGAGTCCGGCCCCCGGTCGAGCAGTTCGAACACCAGCGCGCCCATCGCATAGATCCCCGCATCGCCGGAACAGACCAGTGCCACATTGCGGCCTTCGCCCGCGCGTTCAATCGCATAGCGGCAGCGGTCTTCCTCGCCACCCAGCGGGAAATCCGACCTCTTCTTGCCATGCGCCAGCGGCCCGAGCAGATCAATATAGAGGCCATAACCCACAAGTTCTTCGGCCTGCGCGACAAGTTGCGACACTTCCGGCGTACGCCAGCTTGCCTGCCCCGGCCCGATCCCCACCACCGACAGCCGCCCGCGTGACCGCCCGTTCAGCCTGGTCATGGGCGTAGGCGCAATAGCGAGCGCACAGGTCGCGTTGGCGGATTTGTGTTTGGCAACCAGCAGGCTCCCCTGCGCGCCGACCTGCGCCAGCGCCGCGCCTTCGGCGACACCGTGGCATCCGACCTCGGCAAAAACCACATCCGAGGGGGTAGCGAGGCGCGGCGTTTCAGCCTCAAGTGCTGCCGCCGCAAAGAGCCGCAACGGCGCGCCGATGGACTGGGCCAGATCGAGGATCGCAGGCTCATCCGCCTTCAGGTCGATCGAATTGACCGAATGGATCGCAGCCGCAGAAATACCCGCCTCGGCCAGCACCCCGGCCACCAGTGCCGCCAGTTCCGCAGGCAGGCAGTTGCGCGCACAGCCCACCCCAAGTGCGACGCGCTGTGGCGCGAAATGCAGATGCGCGGGGCCGGTCGCGACCGGTTCCATCGTGCAACTGATCGTCAGCGCCGCGCCGCGCGGCAGGTCGGACAACCACTCAGCCGCGTCTCCCTGCACATCCGCGCCCCCGCCTGACAGGAGTGCCGCCATCGCGCCCTTTGCATCCTGCGGATTGACCAGCCGCCAGCCCGCGGGCGGCGCATCGAGTGCCACGCCCAGCGCCACATCGCCCGCCGTGGTCACGGCGGCGACGGCCCCCAGCGCGTCGGCGATCTGCTGCGCCAGCCGGTTCGCCCCCCGGTGCCCGCCCAAGAGTGGCACCACGACCGCGCCATCGTCGCTGACCGAGATCACCGGCGGCTCTGCCGTCTTGTCGGCCAGGAGCGGCGCCACCGCGCGGATCAGGATGCCGCTGGCGCAGACCCCGATGACCGGCACACCGGCGGCAAAAAGGTCGCGCGCGTGATCGAGCGCATTGGCAAAGAATGCATCCGCCTGATCGACCCGCCCCTGCCGCCCATGCACCTGCGCGCCAAGCACCGCAGCGACGCGGTGTGCCACAGCCTCGCCAGAGCGCGACAGCGCCAGAACCACCGGAGTCACAGCCATGGATCGGCTCCTTTTGTCAGCAATATCATCGAGAAATAAGGTGCGGTTTCGGGTGCATCGGCCAGCGGTAACACCACCTGATCGGGCAGCGTCGCGCGTGCCACATAGGTGGCGCGATGGGTCAGCCCCAGATCGGCGATCACCGCCCGGATCTTGGCCATGTGCCGGCCGAGTTTCATGATCACCACCGATTCCGCCCCGGCGATGCGCGCGCGTAATTCGTCCTCGGGCAAAGGGCCGGGCAGCACGGTCAGTCGTTCGTTGCGCGCAACCAACGGCCTCCCCGCGGCGGCGGCGCAGGCGGTGAGAGAGGTGACACCCGGCACCACCTCGACCCGGTAGTGCACCGAGAGCCGCGCGAACAGATACATGAAAGAGCCGTAGAAGAACGGATCACCTTCGCAGAGGCAGACCACGTCATGCCCCGCGTCCAGCGATGCGGCGATGCGCGCGGCCCCCGCATCATAGGCGGCCTGTGCCGGGGCGCGCTCGGTGCTCATCGGTACGTCCATGACGATTTCGGTGGCCCCTGCCGGGATCAGTTCCGCGGCGATGGCGCGGGCAAAGCTCTGCCCGCCCGCCAGTGTCGGATAGGCCACGACGGCCGCCCCCGCGATCAGGCGCGCGGCGCGCAGGGTGATGAGGTCGGGCGCGCCGGGGCCGAGGCCGACACCGTAAAGCGTGCCACTCATACCTGCCTGCCTTGCGTTTCAGACTGGCAAAAATACTCCCGCCGGAGGCCCCGGTCAGAGCCGCCACGCCGCTGCCTCTGCGCGCCGCTCACCGTTTCACCAGCGACCATTGCGTCACCGGCATCAGCGGCCGCCATGCCGTCAGCCCGCCGACCGGACCGGCGCGGTTGATCTGGAGTTTCACCAACTGCCCGCCATGTGCCTTGTGCAACGCGATCAGGGCGGCCTCGGTCTCCAGCGTCACCGCATTGGCGACGAGCCGCCCCAGAGGCCGCAGCGCTGTCCAGGCGGCGTCGAATACCTCTGGCGTCATGCCGCCACCGATGAAGATCGCGTCGGGCTGTTCCAGCCCGGTGAGCGCTGCCGGTGCCTCGCCGTGGATCAGCCGCAACTGCGGTGTCCCCAGCGCCAGCGCGTTGGCGGCGGCCATGGCCCGCCGGTCGGCGCGCGGTTCGATCCCGATGGCGCGCCCATAGCGCGCGGCGCGCATCCATTCGATTGCGACCGAACCGCAGCCGCAGCCGATATCCCACAGGAGCGCGCCGCGCATCGGCATCAGTTTGGCCAATGTGACCGCGCGGACCTCTTGTTTCGTCATGGTGCCGTCGGACTGGAACAATGCATCGTCGAGCCCCGGCACCCGTGGCAGCAGCGCCGCGTCGGGGGCTGCGATGCACGCGACCGCCAGTGTGTTGAAGGCCGGGACCTGATGGGTCCATTCGGCTGCGGTGCCGTCAAAGCGCTGTTCCTGCGCCCCGCCCATCGCGGCCAGCACGGTCATCCGCGACCTGCCAAAGCCACGCGCGGCGAGGAAACGCGCGATTTGTGCGGGCGTATCCGCGCCGGTGGTCAGGATCAGCAGTTTTGCATCCGGTTGGATGAAGGCGATCATCTGCTCCACGGGGCGCCCATGCACCGTGAGCGTCTCGACATCGGGCAGGGACCAGCCGAGCCGGGCGGCGGCGAGTTGGAAAGCCGAAAGCTGGGGGTGAAAGATGATTTCGGCGGCAGGGATGCTCCGCCCGATCCGCGCGCCGACCGAGAACCACAAGGGATCGCCGGTGACCAGCACCACGACGCGGCGTCCGCGCAGACCCGTGATCGTCTCGATCATCGCGTTGAAGGGCGAGGGCCAGGCGATCCGCTCGGCCCTGACCGTGTCGGCGAGCAGATGGTGCCGGTCGCCGCCCATGATGACCTCTGCCGCCTCGACCAGCGCGCGGGTGCTGGGCAACAGCCCGTCGAGCCCGTCTTCGCCGATGCCGACGATATGCAGCCATGGATCAGTCATCGCAGGCGGCCAGCAGGGTGTGGAAGGCGTCGATGTCGATATGGCCACTGCCGGTTTGGGCCAGAAAGGCGCGCAGGGCCTGCCGTGCCGGACTTTTGCCGGCCTTGCCTGCGCCTGCCGCGTGGCCATGCGCCTTCATGTTGGCACGTGCGCGGGTCAGGCTGAGGGGGGTGTTCGGCCCTTCGGTGACTTCGTCGGCGTTGTGGTCGTCCTGCCCGTCATCCTCCCAGCCGCAGACCGGGCAGAGTTCATAGGCGGCGCGCGCCGTCAGGACCGGCAGGCGGCAGCAGGGGCAAAGATACCAGCCCTGCATTCGGGGCGCGGTGGTGGGGTCGAAAGCCTCCAACCCGGTGACATAGCCGCGCAGCAGGGCGGCGACGGATGGTTTTTCGGCGGGTGTGTCAGTCACGCGCTTTCTCCCGGCAGAGGCGCGGCCAGCGCGTTTACCGCCGCCGAGGCCATGGCAGAGCCGCCCTTGCGCCCGCGCAGGGTGATGTAATGGCAGTCGCGCGGATGCGTGGCGAGTTCGGCCTTGGATTCCGCCGCGCCGACGAAACCGACCGGAAAGCCGAGGATGAGTGCGGGGCGGGGCCAGCCTGCGTCGATCAGTTCGAGCAGGTGAAAGAGGGCGGTTGGGGCATTGCCGATGGCGACGACCGCGCCTGCGATCTGGTCGCGCCACAGCGTCACGGCGGCGGCGGAGCGGGTGTTGCCGATCCGGGCCGCGATGTCGGGCGTGGCCGGGTCGTTCAGGGTGACGATCACCGGGTTGCTCGCAGTCAGGCTGCGCCGGATGATCCCGGCGGCGACCATTTCGCAATCGCACAGGATCGGCGCGCCGCCGGCCAGAGCTGCGCGCCCAGCCGTTGCAGCACCGGGGCTGTAGGCCAGCCGGTCGGCGATTTCGATCATGCCGCAGGCGTGGATGAGCCGGGTCATGACCGGTTGCATCGACACCGGAAAACGCTCCAGCCGCGCTTCGGCCCGCACGGTGGCGAAGCTTTGCGCATAGATCGCGGCGGGGTCTTTTTCGTAGGGGCGCAAGGGGCGGGCCTTTGGAATTGCCAAAAGCGCGGGGGCCTCCGGCGGGGATATTTGCGGAACCAAAGAAATCAGGTTTTCTTGAGCGATTTCAAGGCCGAGAGTGGGCCGAGCGGATGGGCGGCGTGCGGGTAGGCAGCGTGGACGTGGTCATGTTCATGCGGGTGGAAATGCGGCTGACCGTCGTCGTGGTCGTGCCAATGACCCTGGGTGTGGCCTTGGGTGTGGCCTTGCGCATGGTCCATGTGGGCCACATGCCCGTGCGGCTGGTTCTCAAGCTGTCCCTGATCGCGCAACCGGCAGAGCCCTGTGCAGAACGTATCGCAGAGCGCGCAATCGGCGACGTTGGAGCCGGGGGCAGAGGCGCCCTGACCCTCGACATGGTGATGGTGGCTTTCCTGCACTGCCCCCACCTCGGCCTCGAATCCCAGCACCTGCACCCGGTATTTGCACATGGCGCAATTGGGTGGCGGCACCTCGCCCACCTGTTCGGTGATCCGTTCGGCGAAGGTTTCGAGCACTTTGGGGTGGTCGCCCAGATAGGGCGCCTTGACGAACTGCATTCCGGGATATTCGGCGGCGACCTGATCGGTAAAGCCGTAGATCCGGTCGATCAGGATGCCGGAGAAGAGGAAATAGGGAAATACGATGACGCGCCGGTAACGCAGTCGCGCCACATGTTGCAGGCAGGGTTCGACGAGCGGGAAGGTGACGCCGGAATAGCCGACCTCGCACCAGCCAAAGCCCATGCCTTCCTGAATCATCCGCGCGACCTTGGACACATTGCCATTCGCGTCAGGGTCGGAGGCGCCGCGTCCGATCACGACGAGGCAGGTGTCGTGCAGCGCCACTTTGCCCAGCGTTGCATTGGCGCTGTCCACCGCCTGTTGCACGCGGGCGGCGGCGGCGGCGATCATCTTGGGATCGACGCCGAGTTCGCGGCCATAGCGCACCTCGACCCCGTGCTGTGCTGCATAGGTGTTGAGCACAGTCGGAATGTCGTTTTTCGCGTGCATCGCGGCAAAGAGCATGCCGGGGACCGCCAGAATCCGCTCGCAGCCGGCGTGGCGGAGCCGGTCGAGTCCGTCGCGGATCACCGGATTGGCGAATTCGAGATAGCCGTAATCGACCAGCCAGTCGGGCGGCAGATAGCCGGGCAGTTTCTGAGCCAGAACGGCGAATTCATCGACGGCGGATTGGCTGCGCGAGCCGTGGCCGCAGATCATCACGCCGGTTTTCATGCCAGTTTTCACGCCAGTTTTCATGCTTGGGCCTCATCGTCGCTGGCGGGTTCCTGCGGCTTTTCGGCGTCGGTGTCCCTGGTCTTTGCCCCTTTGAGCGCCCCCCAGAGCCCGACGAGCACCGCCGCGCCGATGGCCGCGCCAGCGACCCAATGGTCATGGCCTGCGACATCGCCCAGATGCCCGACATGGGCGAGGGCGGGACTGCTGGAGAGGATCAGGGCAGGGATCAGGGTCGGGATCAGAGCAGGGCGCATCGGCAAACCTCGGTCAGAATGGGGCCGGGAGGTCGCGCAGATGCGCATCGTGACGATGTGCTGCCTTGGTCCCCGTTCGGGTCGACCGCCGCACCACCAACCTCTCTGGCCACATGGCTTCGTCTTTGGCTGTGCTATACCGGCAGGCGCAGCGGTGCAAACGGATATGCGGCACCCGGATGGCAAGCGGCGACATGTGCGCTGACGCAGGCGGGCTGCGCCCCTGTCCCGGTTGTGTCAGGGGGCAATGACCCTATCTCAAGGTCAGCAACGGACAGGAGCACGACATGGGCCAGCTGGTCGACGGAAAATGGCATGACACCTGGTATGACACCAAAACGACCGGCGGCAGCTTTGTCAGGTCAACGGCCAGGTTTCGCAACTGGGTGACGCTGGACGGGGCCGCCGGGCCGTCAGGCGAAGGCGGGTTCGGGGCCGAATCGGGCCGCTATCACCTCTATGTCAGCCATGCCTGTCCCTGGGCGCATCGCACGCTGATCTTTCGGACGCTGAAGGGCCTCGCGCCGCATATCGGGGTTTCGGTGGTGCATCCGGACATGCTTTCAGATGGCTGGACTTTCAGCACTGATTTTGACGGTGCGACCGGCGATGGCCTGTTCGATCTGCCGTTCCTGCGCGACATCTACCTTCGCGCCGATCCGCAGATTTCGGGCCGGGTGACGGTGCCGGTCCTGTGGGACAAAGAGCGCGGCACGATCGTGAGCAATGAGAGCGCCGAGATCATCCGCATGTTCAACAGCGCCTTTGACGCCATCACCGGCAATACAGTTGATTATTGGCCTGCCGACCTGCGCGACGCCATGGCACCAGTCAACGACCGCATATATGACACGCTGAACAATGGCGTTTACAAGGCCGGTTTTGCCACGACGCAAAAGGCCTATGACGCCGCCGTGGTGCCGCTGTTCGAGACGCTCGACTGGCTGGAGGCGCGGCTGGGCGAAAATCGCTATCTGATGGGCGACAAGCTGACCGAGGCGGATTGGCGCCTGTTTACCACGCTTATCCGGTTCGATCCGGTCTATCATGGCCATTTCAAATGCAACCGGGCGCGGATCGTCGATTACCCGGCAATCTGGGCATATGTCCGCGCGCTATATCAATGGCCGGGCGTGGCAGAGACGGTGCATTTCGACCATATCACCCGGCATTACCACTATAGCCACGAGACGATAAACCCGCACCGGATCGTGCCGATCGGGCCACGGCCGGATTACCTGGCGGCGCATGGTCGCGGTTGACCACGGCGGGCGGGATGTGGTCGTCTCGTGACATTCCACAGCAACCATTTAAGAGAATTGCCATGCTTCGCACCGCTTTGCCGGCCCTTGCGGGGCTGATGATGCCGTTCCGGTTTGCCCTGACCACCGGGCAGGATGACCAGAGCGCCGATCTCATGATGATCATGCCTCAGGCAGGGCCCGCAACGATCTTTACCCGCTGCCCCTGAGTATCAGGCAGCGCGACCGTAATGTTCCACCATCGCGGCCAGATCCTCTGGCGGGGTGCGGGTGGGCACGAAAGCGCGCGCATTGGCGCTGACGGCAAAAATCGATCCATCGGAGAAAAACGTGGTGTCGGTCACAAAGATCACGCTGGTTTGCGGCAATCGGTAGAGCGCGTAATCCGCGACAGCAAGCGCGGAGCCTTCGGCAAGAATGAGATCGAGGATGATGACGTCGAAACCGATGTCTGAAATCATCTCGACAGCCTGATCACCTGACCCGGCGATGGCGACTTCGGCACCCTGACGTTCAAGATGGCGCCGCCAAAGTTGCGCCAGATCGTCGGTGCTTTCTACTATCAGAACCTTCATCTCGCCTCCAGCGGAGCGCTCTTGCCTGACCTCGACAGAATTGAACCAATTTGAACCCGATTGGTTCCGCTGTCTCGCATGTTTTTCGAAGAATTGTCTTTACAAGGATGTGAACCGGTCAGGATTTGGCCGGATTGATGCTCAACCCTTGTGCAATCGGCTTGAATCCGCTTGAACCGCGCACAGGCAAGAGGGAATTGCGCGCATGACAAGCTGGATCACCATCTGCGACACCTGCAAACGCGAGGGATGGGAACTGACCGGGATGGAGCGGACGGATGGCGAGTCGCTGGCCGCATTGATCGAGGCCGCGGCTGAAGGCGTGCCCGATATCCGCACCCGCCGCACGTCCTGTCTTATGGGCTGCACCCATGGTTGCAATGTCGCGGTGCAGGGCAAGGGCAAGCTGAACTACACGCTGGGACGGTTCGAGGCCGAGCCGGAGGCCGCCGCAGGGATTGTCGCCTGGGCCGCGCTGCATGCCGCGAGCCCGAGCGGGCAGGTGCCGTACCGCGAATGGCCGCAGGCGGTGAAGGGCCATTTTGTTACGCGTCATCCGCCGCTGCCGGAGGAGGAATGACCTTCGCCGCATCCACCCGCGATCATGGCGGCGGGATTGATGCCGCCGTGGCGCGCTGGGGCGGGGAGCGGGCCGGTTGGCTCGACCTGTCCACCGGGATCAATCCGGCGCCTTATCCGGTGGGGCAGATTGCACCCGACGCATGGATGGCCCTGCCTGACAGCGGTGCGATGGAGCGGCTTTTGTCGGCGGCGCGCGCGTTCTGGAGCGTGCCGGATGCGGCCAGCATCATCGCCGCCCCCGGTGCCTCGGCTCTGATCGCCCGCCTGCCGGGACTGATGCCGCCGGGGCGGGTGCATATTCCGGGGCCGACTTATAACGAGCATGCGGCGGCCTTTGCGGCGGCGGGGCATGTGATGGTCGATGATCCCGCCGCCCCGGTCTGTGTCATGGTGCATCCCAACAACCCCGATGGCCGCGTCTGGGTGGATGCCGGGATCGGCGGGCGTGCGTTGAGCATCATAGACGAGAGTTTTTGCGATGTGATGCCGGAGCAGAGCCATATCGCCGATGCGGCGGCGCCGGGGGTTATCATCCTGAAGAGTTTTGGCAAATTCTGGGGCTTGGCCGGTCTGCGGCTGGGATTTGCCATTGGTCCGGCTGACCTGATTGCGCCGCTGCGCGAGGCGGTGGGGCCTTGGCCGGTATCTGGTCCGGCGTTGCAGATTGGCGCTGAAGCACTCGCTGATCCGGCTTGGGCTGCCGCGACGCGCGTCAGACTGGCGGCCGATGCGGACCGGCTGGACCGGCTTTTGGTGGCGAAGGGCGCGCGGGTGCTGGGCGGGACCACGCTCTTCCGGCTTTATGCGGTGGAGGATGCCGCCGGTTGGCAGGACCGGCTGGCGCGCGGCCATGTCTGGAGCCGCAGGTTTGATTATGCCCGCGGCTGGCTGCGCCTTGGCCTGCCTGCGCCGGGGCGCTGGGCGCAACTTGAGGCGGCACTATGAGCATCGCTTTTGCGCTGGCCTTTGCCATGCTGCTTGATGCCGCGCTGGGCGAGCCGCGCTGGATCTGGGACCGGGTCCGGCATCCTGCCGTGATGATGGGTTGGGTGGTGGATGCGGTCGAGCGCCGGTTGAATGAGGGCGATCAGCGCAGGCTCAGGGGCGTGCTGTCGCTGGTGCTGCTGGTGCTGGGGGCGGGGTTGCTCGGGCTGGTGCTGACTTGGGTGCCGGGGATGCTGGTTGAGGTGATTGTCGCTGCTGTGCTGCTGGCGCAGAAGTCGCTGGTGCAGCATGTCCGCGCGGTGGCGGATGCGCTGCGCCTTTCGGTGGGCGATGGCCGTCGCGTGGTGGCGATGATCGTGGGCCGCGATACGCGCGCGATGGATGGCCCTGCCGTGGCGCGCGGCGCCATTGAAAGTGCGGCCGAAAACCTGAGCGACGGGGTGATTGCCCCGGCCTTCTGGTTTCTGATAGGCGGGTTGCCCGGCCTGCTGATCTACAAGATCGTCAATACCGCCGACAGCATGATCGGCCACCGCACCCCAAGGTTCGAAGCGTTTGGCTGGGCGGTGGCGCGGTTCGACGATCTGCTGAACCTCATTCCGGCGCGGCTGACCGCGCTGCTGATCTGGCTGGCGGGTGGGGTGGCGCTGTGGCGCAGTGATGTCTGGCGCAGGGTCCGGCGTGACGCGCGCCAGCACCGCTCGCCCAATGCGGGTTGGCCGGAAGCAGCGATGGCGCTGGTGCTGGATGTGGCACTGTCGGGGCCGCGCAGCTATGCCGGGCAGATGCGCGACTTTGCCTATGTGCATCCGCAGGGGCGGCGCGGGATCGGGGCGGAGGAGATCGAAGCGGCGGTTGCGGTATTGTGGCGGACATGGGGGATTGCGCTGGGGCTGGTGGTGGTGATCGGGGGAGTGGCGATCGCATTGTAGCGGTGCCCGGAACCGATCAGCCATCGGTCCTGTGGACCGATGGCCGGTGACTTGCCCGGAGGCACGAGCCGGAGGGCAAAAGCTGTGTGATGCAAGGTGAGACGACCATGATCGGGGCGCGTCTGCCTGGGTAGGCGCAACGCGCCTGCCGGGGGCAGGTAGGCGCAACGCGCCTGCCGGGGGCAGGCAGGCGCGCCCCGATTTGTCATACGCCAAATCGAGGAAGAATGAACCGCTGCCCTACCGGTTCGCCCCCGGCACCCAGAGCACATCTGCCCGCCCGTCCTCGTTTGCGATCCGGGCGGCGACAAAGAACCAGTCGGACAACCGGTTGAGGTATTTCACCGCCGCCACATTGACCGATTCGAGTGTGGCCAATTCCACCACCAGCCGCTCTGCCCGGCGCGAGACGGTGCGGCAGAGGTGCAGATGCGCGGAGAGGGCGGTGCCGCCCGGCAGGATGAAACTGCGCAGCGGGGTCAGCACCGCGGTCATCGCGTCGATTTCGTTTTCCAGCCGGAGCACCTGCGCCTCGGCCATGCGCAGCACGGGATATTTCGCTTCGGCGTCACGCTCTATCTCTGGCCGGCACAGGTCTGCGCCCAGATCGAAAAGGTCGTTCTGGATCATCGCCAGTTGCGCATCCATCGGGCCGGTCGCATGCAGCCGGGCCATGCCGACGGTCGCGTTCGTCTCGTCCACGGTGCCATAGGCGCTGACCCGCAGCGCATATTTCGCGACCCGCGCGCCATTGCCGAGGGCGGTTTCGCCGTCGTCGCCGGTCTTGGTATAAATGCGGTTCAGAACGACCATCAGTTGCCTCCATCCTTGCGCAGCCAGACATAAAGCAGGATCAGCGCCACCGCGACCGCCTGCGCCGCGATCCGGTAGCGCATGATCCGGTTCGCATGTCTGGCATTGAATTCGCCGCCTTTGCCAAAGGTGCCGATCCCAAAGAGCAGGATTCCGGCGACCAGCAACACGGCAAAGACGACGAGCAGAAACAGGGGATCGGAAAACATGGGCGCTCCTTTGCGGTCCTGCCCGATGTAGCAGGCCCGAAGCGAAAGACCAGAGCCGAAAGACCAGAGCGCAATGCAGACTCAGATACGCGCGACCAGCCGGTCCTGCGCCCAGGTCGGCAAGAGCCGCTTGAGAATCCCCGCGATCCAGGTGGGTGTCGTGACATAATAGCGCGGGTGGGGGCGGGACGATTCCAGCGCGTGGATCAGCTTTGCGGTGACGGCAGAGGCCGGCAGTTCAAAGCTGTCGGGCCCTTTGCTGTGGTAAAGCCGGTGCTTGAGGCTGGCGTATTGGTCTGCGCGGGCGGAATTGGCCGTGTCGATCCAGCGTTCGAAATGCGGGATCGAATTGGCCCGGATGCGGGAGGTGATCGGGCCGGGTTCGATCAGGATGATCCTGATACCGGTGCCACGCATTTCGACCCGTAGCACATCGGTCAGCCCCTCCATGGCGAATTTGGTCGCGACATAGGCGCCGCGCCATTTCATTCCCACCAGACCCAGAACGGAGGAGCAATTCACGATCCGCCCATGCCCCTGCGCGCGCATGACCGGGATCACCCGGCGGGTGAGGTCGTGATAGCCAAAGAGATTGACCTCGAATATCGCGCGCAACGCGTCGCGCGGCAGATCCTCTACCGCGCCGGGGATGCCAAAAGCGCCGTTGTTGTAGAGTGCGTCAAGCGTGCCGCCAGTGGCGGCCAGCACTTCGGCCAAGGCGCGGGCGATGCTGTCGGGGTCGGCGTAGTCGAGTTGCGGGCTCTCGAACCCTTCGGCGATCAGGCGGGCGCAATCCTCGGGCTTGCGGCAGGTGGCAAAGACCCGCCAGCCGCGTGCGCGCAGGCCATGAACAGCGTCATAGCCGATGCCAGAGGACGAACCGGTAACCAGCACGGACCTGACTTTGCCGGATGCCATCAGCGTTTTGCCGGGTTCACGCGGTTCAGCCGCTCACAACCGACAGCAGGCGTTCTGCCATCCAACCGGTCTGATCGCTTTCGATCACCCGGATCCGGACCCAGCCGGTGGTGTCGAACTCGAGCACTTCGGCCCGGGTGCCCTGCGTCAACGTCACCACAACACCGTAACCGGTGCCCGGCCCTTCGCGCATGTTGACCCGGTCACCCGCAACCTGACGCAGGTCAAGCGTGGCGGGCGCGGAGGCAAGGGTTACTTCGGGGGCAGCGGCAGGCTCTGGCTCTGCCACCACGGCGGCTACGGCTGCTGCGATGTCAGCTGCCACAGCGTCCGGAAGCGCCGTGGCGGTATCCGGTTGCAACAGGGGCAAGGTCAGCCCGCTCTGAACGGTGCTTGCGGGAACGTCGTCCAGCGAAGCGAGCGTCGCGGTATCGGCGCGTGTCGCGATTTCGGGTGCGGTGTCAGTGTCGATTGCGGCAACAGCCCGGGATTCCGGGACAAAATCGCTGCCGCCGGAAAGTTCGTAAAACGCCCAACCCATGATGAGGAAAGACAGAACAATAAACCGACCCACGACCACACTCCCAAGATTCTGCACATGGCCCCCGCGAATACTATACACCAGATCGGTGGTCACGGGGCAGCTATAAATTAATGACTGGCTGTCGTTACAACTGCGCTTTACGGCATTTGTTCCCAAAGCTACACCCGCCCTATGACTGATAGCGTGGACGACCCCCAAATCGGCCCTGCGGATGATCCGCCGGGCACCCCCGGTCTGACGACCGAACCGCTGAGCCGTGCCATCGGCGAGCGGTACCTGACCTATGCGCTGTCCACGATCATGCACCGCGCGCTTCCCGATGCGCGTGACGGGCTGAAACCGGTGCACCGCCGCATCCTTTATGCGATGCGCGAATTGAAACTGTCGCCGACAGGAGGTTTTCGCAAATCGGCCAAGATCAGCGGCGATGTCATGGGCAATTATCATCCGCATGGCGACGGCGCGATCTATGACGCGATGGCGCGTCTGGCGCAGGATTTCAACGTCCGCTATCCGCTGGTCGACGGGCAGGGCAATTTCGGCAATATCGACGGCGATAACCCCGCTGCCAGCCGCTATACCGAGGCGCGGCTGACCGCCGCCGCCGAGGCGCTGCTGGATGGTCTCTCTGAAAACGCGGTCGATTTCCGGCCCAATTACGATGGCACATTGGAAGAGCCGGTAGTTCTGCCTGCCGCATTCCCCAACCTGCTGGCCAACGGGTCGAGCGGGATTGCCGTGGGTATGGCCACCAATATTCCGCCGCATAACCTGCATGAACTGATCGACGCCTGCCTGCATCTGATCAAATCGCCGGCTGCGGCGGATGATACGCTGCTGCAATTTATCCCCGGCCCGGATTTTCCGACCGGCGGCGTGCTGGTGGAACCGGCGGAAAGCATGGCCGAGGCCTATCGCACCGGGCGCGGATCGTTCCGGCTGCGCGCGCGCTGGCAGGTCGAGGATCTGGGGCGCGGACAATGGCAGATCGTCGTCACCGAAATCCCCTATCAGGTGCAGAAATCCCGGCTGATCGAAAAGCTGGCCGAGATCATTCAGCTGAAAAAGATTCCCCTGCTGGCCGATGTCCGCGACGAGAGCGCGGAGGATGTGCGCATCGTGCTGGAACCGCGCGCCCGCACGGTAGAGCCGGACATGCTCATGGGGATGCTGTTTCGCAACTGCGATCTGGAGACGCGGTTTTCGCTCAACATGAATGTGCTGATCGACGGGCTGCAACCCAAGGTCTGCTCGCTCAAGGAGGTGTTGCGCGCATTCCTCGATCACCGGCGCGAGGTGCTGCTGCGCCGGTCGCAATTCCGGCTGGAAAAGATCGACCACCGGCTTGAGGTGCTCGAAGGGTTCATCATCGCCTTTCTCAATCTTGACCGGGTGATCGACATCATCCGCTACGATGATGAACCGAAATCGGCGCTGATGCGCGAGGATTGGTCCGCCGATCATCCGCGCGCGATGTCGGAAAAGGATTATGTGCCGCCCGCGCCTGCGGCGGAGCCGTCGCTGTCGGATGTGCAGACCGAGGCGATTTTGAACATGCGCCTGCGGTCGTTGCGCCGGCTGGAAGAGATGGAACTGTTGGCCGAGCAGGAGGCGCTGATGAAGGAGCGCGCCGATCTGGATGATCTGATGGCGGGTGAGGGCCTGCAATGGGGCCATATTGCGCAGGAACTGCGCGAGACGCGCAAGGCCTTTGGCAAGAACAGCCCCGGCGGCGCGCGCCGCACCACCTTCGGCACCGGCACGGCGGTCGAGGACGTGCCCTATGAGGCGATGATCGAACGCGAACCGGTGACGGTCGTCTGCTCGAAAATGGGCTGGGTCCGCGCGATGAAGGGCCATCTGGCCGAAGGGGCCGACCTCAAGTTCAAGGATGGCGACGCGGGCCGCTTCGTCATCCATGCCGAGACCTCCGACCGGCTGCTGATCTTTGGTGCCAATGGCCGGTTCTATACCGTCGGCGTCGCCAACCTGCCCGGCGGGCGCGGTATGGGAGAGCCGCTGCGCCTGATGATCGACCTGCCCAATGATGCGGCTATCGTGACGATGTTCATTCACAAGCCCGGTGAAAAACTGCTGGTCGCCTCATCGGCGGGCGATGGCTTTGTCGTGCCCGAGGACGAGGTGGTGGCGCAGACCCGCGCCGGGCGGCAGGTGCTGAACGTTGGTTCCGCCACGGCGCGGACCTGTCGGCGTGTGAAGGGGGACAGCGTCGCCGTGGTTGGCGAGAATCGCAAGGTGCTGGTGTTTTCGCTCGAAGAATTGCCGGAAATGGCGCGGGGCAAAGGCGTGCGGCTGCAAAAATACAAGGACGGCGATATGTCCGATGCGACGACGTTCCAGCTTGCGGAGGGTCTGTCATGGCTTGATCCGGCAGGGCGCACGCGCACGCAGACCGAGCTTGATGAATGGATCGGCAAACGGGCCACAGCGGGCCGGATGGCGCCACGCGGGTTTCCGCGTGACAACCGGTTTGACGCCTGATGACGCGTGAGCAGCTTGTCCGCTATGGGGTCATTGCGATGCTCGTCGCGGTTCCGGTCGGTATCGGGGTGGCCTATTGGCGCGCGACAATTCAGGTCATCGGCGACGAGTGCCCGGTCATCGATGCAGTACCTGAGGGGACCACGTTTGCGGATCGTCAGCGCACCGATCAACGTCTTGATCTGGACTATGACCTGCGCCCGACGCGCGATGGGCCCGCGCTTGCCTGTCTCAACATCCTGGGTCAGGCAAAATGCGAGAGTGATGGCCCTGCAATTCTGGCCGGGCAGTTGGGTTATCGCGGAGATATCACGTATTTCAGCATCCCGGAGGGCCGCACCGCCATGGTTCGGCTGAGCAGCAGCCGTTTGCTTTGCGTGATGCCTGATCCCTAGCGGTTGGCGGGTGCGACTGCGCCGTCAGAAATTTGGGCAAGGTGCAGTTCAGCACAAGTTCCCCTGCCGTGTCGGTCCGGCCTGGTTCACTTTCGACCGTCCGGCAGTCCTGCGGCCAGCCATCCTCGTATTGCGGCCAGAGCCCGTGCAGGACCCAGCCGAACTCTGTCGTGCCATCGCATTGCGGCGATCCCCGCGCGTCTCCCTCCAGCACGCACCAATTGGGCGACCATGACAGCGCCATGACATAATACTCGAACTCTCCCGCTACGTCCTGCGCCCGCAGGGGCGCGCCAAAGGTCATGAGCAGGGCAAAAAGCAGGCGGGGCATTTTGATCTTTCCTAAACCGGTCCGCGCGACTATATAGCGCCCAAGTTCCCCGACAACGAGAACCTGGCCCGCAAGGGTCGCCCCAGCCGGGGCCCGGGAAAGTCGTGGGAAAGGATTGATTGCGAAGGAGACGCCGGCATGGCCGACAAACCCATCATGGCCCGCGCCACAGCCGTCTGGCTCGTGGATAATACGACGCTGACATTTGCCCAGATCGGCGATTTCTGCGGCATGCACGTGCTTGAAGTGCAGGGGATTGCGGATGGCGACGTTGCCTCCGGCGTCAAGGGATTTGACCCGGTCGCCAACAACCAGCTGGCCGCAGCCGAGATTGAAAAGGCCGAAAAAGACCCGTCCTACAAGCTGCATCTGAAATTCAACGCCGCCGCGCAGGGCGAGGAAAAGCGCCGGGGCCCGCGCTATACTCCGCTGTCAAAGCGGCAGGACCGTCCCGCCTCGATCCTGTGGCTGGTCAAATTCCATCCCGAACTGTCGGATGGTCAGATCGCCAAGCTTGTGGGCACCACCAAGCCCACGATTCAGGCAATCCGCGAACGTACCCATTGGAACATCGGCTCGATCGACCCGATCGATCCGGTCGCCCTGGGCCTGTGTCGTCAGACCGAGCTTGATGCTGCGGTGCAAAAGGCCAATGCCAAACGCGCCCGCGAAGGTGGCGTGATTTCGGATGACGAGCGGCGCAAGCTCGTCTCGACCGAGCAGAGCCTTGGTATGGCACCGGAACCGCGCATGACCCCCGACCTCTCTGGTCTGGAGACTTTTGGCGTGACCGAGACCGCCGAGACCGCCGAGGACCCGAGTGGCCCGGAAGAGGACGAAGAAGATACCCGCGACATCCGCGATGCCGACAGCTTTTTCAAGCTCTCGGAAGAGGCCGCAGCGGATGAAGATGACGAGGACGAAACGGACGGCAATCGCCGTCGCTGATCTGATGGTGCAACGCTGCGCGGGCATGGTCCGCGCGGCGCCCTTGTGCCAGGCCCGCGCCGCAACCGCCCCCCTATCGGGGCAAGCCTGACGATTATGGGAGAGATCATGCGCCTGTTTGCCGGTTTCGTCTTTGCCATGCTGGCCCAGCCCGCCTTTGCCGTCGAAAACTGTGATGAATGGTGGTTTACCCGCAATCTGATCTATGATCGCGCCGGGTATTGCTTTGCCTCCGAACTGGGCCGTGCGGTGTTTGACAATACCGGCTGTATTCCGGGCGAGGCAAAACTCACGCCAGAGGAACTCAACACCGTCGCCGCGATCCGGCAACTTGAACAGCAGCTTGAGTGCAAGGTCGACACCGAGGGCCGCTCGCTGAATGTCCCCAACATTCAGGCCCGGATGCAAATGATCGATATCCCGGTGCCCGATGAGTATGAAAGTGGCTGCTATGGCTGGCGCGGTGCGCCAATCAGCCTGCATGCGGCCCGCCGCGATAATGCGCCGGTGACCGGGATGATCGAGATGGGCGGCGATGTCTATTACGCCTTTACCCATGTCGATGGCTGGGATTTCATCGTCATGCAGAACGGCAGCCCCGCCATGGGCTGGATGCGCGAAGTGCAGATGCAACCCGACAGTTGTGAACACAGCGCGGGCTGAGGATCAGAGCGCGCGGCGCGCCTTTATCGCTGCCGTAATCGTGCCTTCGTCGAGGTAATCAAGTTCGCCCCCCACCGGCACCCCCTGCGCCAGCGAGGTGACGGTCACTCCGGGCAGGTGGTCGGCGATGTAATGCGCTGTGGTCAGCCCGTCGATCGTGGCACCCAGCGCCAGAATGACTTCGCTCACATGCTCTGACGCGATCCGGTCGATCAGCAGCGGGATGCGCAACTCGTCCGGCCCCACAGCATCGAGCGCCGAGAGCGTGCCGCCCAGCACATGATAGCGGCCTTTGAACACATTGGTCCGCTCCATCGCCCAGAGATCGGACACATCCTCGACCACGCAGATCATGCCGATGTCGCGTTTTTCGTTGGCGCAGATCGGGCAGATGTCGGCCGTGCCCAGATTGCCGCAATTCAGGCAATCGCGCACCGTGGAGCCGACCTTTTGCATTGCCTGCGCCATGGGCAACAAAAGCTGCCCGCGTTTGCGGATCAGATGCAGCACTGCCCGTCGGGCAGAGCGTGGCCCAAGCCCCGGCAGCCGCGCCATCAGGTCGATCAGCGCCTCGATCTCGCTGGTCTCGCCGCTCATTGCTGCGGCTTCAGAACGGCAGTTTCATGCCCGGCGGCAGGCCCAACCCTTCGGACATCTTGTTCATTTCCTGCGCTGCCCGCTCGGATGCCTTCTGCTGCGCATCCTTGATCGCGGCGAGGATCAGATCCTCGACCACTTCCTTGTCATCGGCGTTAAAGATCGACGGGTCGATGGTCAGCCCGGTCAACTCGCCCTTGGCTGTTGCGATGGCGCGCACCATGCCGGCGCCGGATTGCCCCTCCACCGTGATCAGGTCCATCTCTTCCTGCAGTTGGGCCATCTTGCCCTGCATTTCCTGCGCGGCCTTCATCATCTTGGCCATATCGCCGATGCCGCCAAGTCCTTTGAACATGTGATCGCTCCCGTTCTGATTTGCATCAGAGATATGCGCGGGCCCGTCCCGGTGCAAGGCGGCGGGTCAGGCGGATGTGCCGGAGGGAGTGCCATCCTTGGACCCAGAGTCATGCACAGAGTCGGGCGCAGAGTCATGCACAGAGTCGGGCACAGAGTCGGGCGCAGTGTCGGGCGCAGTGTCGGGCGCAGAATCATGCACAGAGTCGGGCACAGAGTCGGGCACAGAGTCGGGCACAGAATCAGATGAAGTGTCCGGCGCAAGATCTGGTGCGGGCTGCGACTCTGTCGTCATCTGCATTTCTGTCGCGGGCCGTGAAAACCATTCGCGCTCAAGCTGAAATCCCAGCGCCCGAAAGCTCGCTTGCGCGGCCCAGTTGCCGGTCCATGTATCGGCAAAGAGATCGTCACAGCCGGTTTCGCGCGCATGAGCGACAGCCGCATCGCAGAGCGCGCGGGCATGGCCGTCGCGCCGCGCGCTTTCAGCGACGGCGATGTGTTCGATGATCAGCCGCCTGCGCGCCGGGCGCAGCGGCGTGGCGGGCCTGTCGGCGATTTGCGCCCAGAGATATCCCTGCGGCCGGTCGCGGTCATCAAAGCTCAGAAACACGACTGAACCCTCGGCCTCCAGACAATCTTGCAGCCAGTTGCTCAACGCAGCAGGGTCCGGGTCCGCGATGAACCGGTCGGGGTAGGTATGCGAATGCCAGTCCTGCACATAGGCATTCAGCGCGACGATGACCGGGATGTCGGTGGCAGTTGCAGCGCGGGTGCGGGGCATGTCTCAATCCTCTTCGAATGGGTCCCATTCATCGGTGACCTCGGGGAGAGCCTCGGCCATGGCGACCTCGGCCTTGGCGGCTTCGGTCCTTATCGCCGTGATGCGCGCCTTGGGAAAGGCGCTCAGCACAGCCTGAACCAGCGGATGCGACAGGGCCTTCGCCTTCATGTCGGTTTCTGCGGTATCGCGCGCCTCGGCAATTGTCGCGGCACCGCCGGTGTTAACCACGCTGACGGCCCAGCGGTTCCCGGTCCAGGCCTGTAGCCGCGCGCCAAGCCGTTGGGCCAGGTCGGGGGCGGCATCCTCGGTCGGTTCCATCTCGATCCGGCCGGGGGAATAGCGGGCAAGACGCAGCGTGGTTTCGACCTCGACCAGCAGTTTGACGTCGCGGTGATGCCGGATCAGGGCCACGACGTCGTCGAATTCGGCAAAACGCGCCAGCGCGTCGGGGGCTGTCGCAATGGCAAGCTGTGCATTGGGGCCGCCTGTGCCGGGATGGGTCGGCACCACCCCCGTCGCGCGCGCCGACACCGGCGCTGTGCTCTGTCCTGCGGGGGCGGGCCTGCCGCCGCCACCGCCGCCCGTTGGCGGGTTGGTTTGGACCGAGCGGATCAATTCCTCTGGCGTGGGAAGGTCGGCCACATGGGTCAACCGGATCACCGCCATCTCGGCGGCCATCATCGCATTGGGGGCCAGCGCCACCTCGTCCAGCGCCTTGAGCAGCATCTGCCAGAACCGTGCCAGCACCCGCATCGGCAGCGCCTGCGCCATCGCCTGTCCGCGCGCGCGCTCGTCCGGGCCAACGGTCGGGTCCTGCGCCGCCTCGGGCGTGATCTTGATCACCGAAATCCAATGCGCAATCTCGGCCAGATCGCGCAGCACGGCCAGCGGATCGGCGCCTTCGGCATATTGCGCGGCAAGTTCGGTCAGGGCCGCCGCCGCCTCGCCGCGCAGGATCATGTCAAAAAGGTCGAGGACGCGGCCCCGGTCCGCCAGCCCCAGCATCGCGCGCACCTGCACCGCCGTCGTCTCGCCCGCACCATGCGAGATCGCCTGATCGAGGAGCGATGTCGCATCGCGCGCCGAGCCTTCGGCAGCGCGGGTAATCAGCGCCAGCGCATCGTCACTGATCTGCGCACCCTCGCCTGCCGCGATCTTTTGCAAAAGCGCGATCATCACCTCCGGCTCGATCCGGCGCAGGTCGAACCGCTGGCAGCGCGACAGCACCGTCACCGGCACCTTGCGGATTTCGGTGGTGGCAAGGATGAATTTCACATGCGCGGGCGGTTCTTCCAGCGTTTTGAGCAGCGCGTTGAAGGCCGAAGTGCTGAGCATATGCACTTCGTCGATGATGAACACCTTGTAGCGGGCGGACGCAGCGCGATAGGCGACGGAATCGATAATCGCATCGCGGATGTTCTGCACGCCCGACTGGCTCGCCGCATCCATCTCCATCACATCGACATGGCGGCCTTCCATGATTGCGGTGCAATGTTCGCAAACGCCGCAGGGGGCAATGGTCGGCCCGCCGGAGCCATCAGGGCCGATGCAGTTCATCCCCTTGGCAATGATCCGGGCGGTGGTGGTTTTGCCGGTCCCGCGAATCCCGGTCATGATAAAGGCCTGCGCGATGCGCCCCGCCTCGAATGCGTTTTTCAGGATGCGCACCATCGCATCCTGCCCCACCAGATCGGC
>Ga0105054_10003053_pt1 | contig 26309 bp, 25 predicted proteins | sample BON02_FD_78091 | JGI IMG/M metagenome (GOLD analysis project Ga0105054, IMG submission 78091) | Freshwater microbial communities from Lake Bonney liftoff mats and glacier meltwater in Antarctica - BON-02 (megahit assembly) | ecosystem: Environmental > Aquatic > Freshwater > Ice > Glacier...
GTTTGACTCGAGAATGGAGCGGAGATATGGCGTTCATCTGGCTCATGGTGGTGGATACCCGTGTGATGACCGACGGACGTTTACGACGCTGCAAATAGAAGAGTGCTGGCGAGGATGTGGCATGTGTTTCAATGATATCGATAGAGTGTTCCTGCACTGCCTTCGCCAGAGCCTGATTGGCCGCGAAAGCGGCGCAGAGCTCAGTCAGAATAACGCGACTGGTCCAACTGCTTTGCACAATCCACTCCAGCCAATGCGGAGGATGAACAGGAACAATTACATAGCGCCAAGGAGGTGCGAGTTCCGCCAGTCCCGCGCGCACCTTTTCCGCTTCGGTGCTGGGGTGAACGACGCAAACTTGATGTCCTTGAGCAGTGAGAGCATCGGCGAGAATACGGTAGTGTTGCCCAATACCTGAGTCGTCAGCATTACCCCAAGCAAGATAGGTGGTTAGCAGTCCGATGCTTAATGGCTGGTCGGAAACGGCGTTGATGCGCGGGGAGTTCAAAGCCGGAATGTTGACGTGGGCAGAGGTGAAGTATACGCCTCCAACGCCCGATGCACTGCCTCCGCAACTTGTTCGGGCGTGATGCGGGATAGACATACGCGATGATAGTCGCAGCGGCTTTTTTGCCAGCAGGGAGAGCAGGGTGGAGTTGTAAACAAGTTTTCGTTGCCCGGGTAGCCAGATTGTTGCGGATGTTCACGCCCACCATAAATGATAACAGAGCGTCGGTTTACGGCTCGAGCTAGATGCATGAGAAAACCAACCAACCCGACAAAGACCTGACTGACTTGCAAGTAGGCGGCGCTTTCGCGAAAGGAAGCCCCGCGCCGATCGATTGCGCCCGACAGCAACGGATCCGATGTATTGCCCACTTGGACCACGGACAAATGGGACGGGAGAAGGGGGAGCAAAGATTGAAAACGTTCAACGCCCCATTCCTTGTTGGCCATGTGCCATTGGGCGGCAACGCCCGTGGTCTGGAGGGTTAGGGCAGTAGAGCCAATATCTGCTCGCGCGCGGGCTAGTTCTTCGGATCGCAGATACAGGTAGGGCCTCAATGCGTGCTCATCGGTTAATTCAGCGGCTCTAGCTTTCTCGGCTAGGATATGATCCGACGGTGGGACCTGGCGATCGTCATCGAGATCGGGTTGCCAACCGAAAGGGCGAGATATTAGCCGATGCCATACATCGGCTGCGGCCAGAACCCGATCATCAGCAGGAAAAGTCTTCCGCACCGAGGGGTTGTTGTCAAATAAAGCGGGGTAGCGAGTGAATACTGTCACGGGGCTATGCGATTGTTCGCAGATCACTTTGGTCAGGGCAGTAGTCAGCAACTCATCGCCTATGCCACCACGTGCGGCGTAAAGCATGGGGCCGGAGCTTAGCAGGGTGGGCAGCACCTTGAAATCCCGTTTCAACCAGTAAACGCGTCGCCACCAGCGAAGAATTGAGTCATGTGGCATGAGTATCCTGGATACTAGGGCTTAGTTCCCCTTGGCTTGGTGACGGGCGCAGAAACCTCGTCGGTATAGCCAATATGCGACAATAAGTCGCCGGTGCGCTTGTAGAAATACGCGGAGATTTCCGGATCAAAGTGGTTCTGCCAATCCCCGGCGACCCCTTTGCGAAAGTGGGCGTTGGTATTTTCTTTACCTTTTTTGCGGCCGCCGGAAATACGTTCGAAACTATAATCCTGCACGATTTGCAGAGCGATTGGGCTGGGAATTCGCGCGGCTCTTAACGGGGGATTTCTGGGGCCTAGCAGGGTCCTGCTCACGTATCTGGTTAGCCACGCAAGTTGGGCACGCAGCCCGAATGGAGCTTCATCAACCAGATCTAGAAAACGGAGTATGCGTAAAAAATGACCGTATGGATCGATAATGATATCTTCGTAGCGCAATTCAAGAATGTCGGGATGATTGTATTTCCATTCATGCATCGCTGCAAAAACGTTGACGCGAGTCCCGGCGATGGGCAGGGCGGTGAGGTTATCGATCGTGCGAATTAATCCCTCGGTTTTACTACAGGCCTCAAGGTCGTGTCGGATCTCGGTCAGTTCCGGCCAGCCATCCTTAATATGGCTTTTTAGATGAGAAAAGTAGGCTGAGACGACGATGTCACGAGGATCGCGGATGACATGGAAGGCTTTCCGGTCATTCAAGATGGGTTCAATCTGATTCCACTCGGCATTGGTGACACATGCGAAGTCTGCGGGATAGCTCATCAAATATTGGACAAGGTCATTCTTGTAGCTCACGCGTGTAGGCAATACGACATGCTTTAAACTCACCTGTTTGCATAGCCCGTGTATTAGATATTGGATCCAGGTTGAGGCGCACTTGTGATGACCAAAGTAGGCGTATTTAGTTGAAGCAGAAGTCATGGCAAACCGCGTTTTATGATCTTCAAGCTTTCTCTACAACAAGTTCCCATGAGTAATGGTCGATCATCGGAACCTCATGAATCAACTTGTATGAGCCAACGCGTGTCAGGTGGTCTTTTACCTTGGTTAAGGAAAAGTCCGCATGCACGTGGTGTTCATTATGATACTGCCCGGTGCGATCACAATGCGCTTTGTATGTTTTTTCGTCTGGGCAGAAAATCACGAGTCGTCCCCCTGGTTTTAATACTCGCCACCACTCGTGGATGATCGCTTCGGTGTCGGTGAAATCTTCCAATACATGTGATGAATACAGATAGTCGAGTGACGCATCAGTAAACCAATGGAGTTTCTCGACGGTGCCGCGGAGCTGCCTTGGATAGTTTCCCACTGCCCCGTATTGGTTGGGCAGATCTACTCGGATGGCTCGATCATTGATTGGGTCACCTCCAAAGCCAAGATCAGCACCGTCTCCTAGGCAAAATGGCGCCAGCCTTGCTCGACATTTTGAGGTTTCGCTTCGGCCATGTTTACGTGTCTTGCTGCGTAGTCGGTGCCAATAGGTGCGCAGCATATTTTTGATTATTGTGATCATTGAGAAGATTTGGAACGGCTGAAGCTTGCTTCCTGGGCAATGGCTCCGCGGATTGAGTATAATCGTGGGCGCTCTGCTGATAGCGCAGAAGCGATGACCTGAAATCTTAGCGCTTCAGGAATGTGATCCTCCATACCATGCCCGGATTTGACCCCTATTCCGATTTGATAATGTCCTGGAGCTAGGTCGATAGGAGGAAACCGCACGAATACTTCGTGAATGCCTGAAGAAAATATACCCAAGTCTGAGTCCCAAATACTCAGAGTTGAACAGATCTCCTGTCCTTGGGCGGTGCATAGAGAGACTCCAAATTCCAATTCACCAATTGTTTGTTCAACTTTGATTTTTAATTGCAGATCAAGACTTTCCCCAAATGGCAACAACCAGTTGTCATGTCCCTCCATTCGTGCGGATAAATATCGAACTATTTTCGATTTCGACTTTGAACGTTCACTCTTTTCGAAAGAGACCTCAGTGTCTGTTGCGGTGGATGCGCCTAAATGAGCCTCAATTTGATTGTCTGGAGCCCCGTCACCTGCCAGCTGGCCATCGGCTAACCTTATGACTCGGCTACACAGCTCTCGAACAGAAAGTAAATTATGGCTGACGAAAATAACGGTTCGGCCTTCCATCCGTGAGACTTCTCGAATCTTGCCAAGGCATTTTTTCTGAAACTGAGAGTCACCGACTGCCAGAACTTCATCCACAATTAATATATCTGGTTCGAGATGCGCGGCGACGGCAAAAGCGAGGCGCACATACATGCCGCTGCTGTAACGCTTGACCGGAGTGTCGAGAAACCGTTCAACCTCAGCAAAGGCGACAATTTGATCGAACCTGGCCTTAATCTCTGACCGGCGCATGCCCAGAATAGCGCCGTTGAGGAAGATGTTTTCACGACCGCTGAGCTCTGGATGAAAACCTGTTCCGACTTCAAGTAGCGAGGCGACGCGACCTCGCAGTTTGATTTTCCCAGTGGTGGGTTCGGTGATACGCGAAAGAACCTTTAGTAAGGTGCTTTTGCCTGCCCCATTGCGCCCGATAATACCGAGAACTTCCCCAGGTTGAACGGAAAAAGAGATATCGCTCAGTGCCCAAAAGTCCTCCTTTTCGAAACCCGTGCCCCAGCGCAGTTTGCGCCAAAGTTTGCGTGCGCTGTGGTGGAGGGTGTCACGGAGATTGTCGTGTCGTGATTCGTGTTGAATCACATAGCGTTTACTCAATCCGGAGACTTCGATGGCGGGTTGACTCATGTCAGATAATATCGGCGAACTGTTTTTCGGTGCGTCGGAAATACCATATGCCTGTCACCAGAAGAAGTGCTGCTGAGACTACAGACATGGCGAGACCCGGCAAGTAGATGTCCGTGCGTCCCGCCAACAAACTCCAGCGCACTCCTTCTACAACACCGGCGAGGGGATTGAGGGCTAAGATTTCCCTCCAATCGGGAAGAAAATCGGTGCGATAGCCGACCGGTGTCACAAACATGCCGATTTGCACAATAAACGGCGTGATGAATTTGAAGTCACGGTAACGAACGGTCAAAGCGGCAATCCACAGTCCTGCTCCGAGAGCGATGACCAGAGCCAGTCCGGCGAACAAGGGCAGCAGCAGCAGCTGCCAACCAGGTGCCCCCACGAAGATCATCAGCAGTGGCAGCGTGATCGCCAACATGATTGCAAAATCAACTAGAGAAACCGCCAGTGAAGAAATAGGCACAGCGAGACGAGGGAAATAGACTTTACTGATGAGGTGCGAGTTACCCACTAGACTGCTGCCTGCGCCGTTGAACGCGGAGGTGAACAATACCCAAGGTAACAGCCCGCAAAGCACGATCATCGGATAGGGCAAATCACCAGCGGGCATTTTGGCGAGTTTGCCGAACACGAAGGTGAGCAGAATTGTTTGCACCGCCGGTTGAATCACTGCCCAGCTGATGCCGAGAACGGCTTGCTTGTAGCGCACCTTGATATCGCGCCAAGCGAGAAAGCCGGTCAGCTCGCGATAACGCCAAAGATCACGCCAGTAGTTTCTTTCAGCTTTGCCTGCTTCAATGACTAGGGTGGGAAGTTCGGTTGTTGGCATATCAGTTGGTGATTTCAGCGGACAATCGAAGTTTGAATCGAGCAAAATTGAATTGATCTAAATGGGCACGCAATTTTTCTGGAGTGGGCATTTGTTGCGCAAGTCTAAGACAGGCTTCTGCTATATCCTTCCTGTCATCGTAATCAACCAAAGCACCGACTTCCTCTGTGACAACTTCAGGTGCACCTCCCGCGCGAGCTGCGATGCAAGGTTTACCGAAGCTCATGGCTTCAAGATAGACGAGTCCAAATCCTTCCTTGCGACTGGGGAGGGCAAATATATCACAGCTCGCGTATTCGGCACGAAGGGCGCTGTCATCGATGTGACCCAGAAACGTAATGGCACCGGAGGGATCAATCTCCCGTGCTAATTTTCGCAGGCGATCGAGGTCATCCCCACCGCCGACGATTCGAAGTGTCGCCTTTGGTAGATGCTGTTGTATGAGTGGCATCGCACGAATCATCGATTCAAACCCTTTCTCGACATCGACCGTCGTTAATCGCCCCACGCTGAGTATCCGCAGGTCATTATTTATTGGACGTGGATGGGGGGCCTTGGGTAGAGCAAAATCCGGATCAAGCGTATTGGGCACTACAACTAAACGCGCTGGATCAATTTCCGGAAGGTGGTGCATGATTTGACGACTAGAGAAGTCGCTGACGCAGAGAATACGTTCCGCATGAAGCAGTGCCTGTTTTTCTCGTGAATAATAGGGCCGCCAGACTTCGATCCCGTGCGCCACGATGTAATACTTCATCTTAGGTCGGAGTTTCTTAAGGAAACGCACAACTGGCGATAGGTGGAGATGCCCGCATATGATCCGATTAGCCGTGAAACCATGGCGTAAACAAGCGAAGACGAAGCGTATTTTACTCCGATTGGCCATGAAGAGAGGAGTGATGGATTGGGCGCGTAAGTATTTTGGAATCCGATTTTCGGAGGCCCGATTATCATTCATCACAACCAAGCCGACCGAATCTTTTGTGGGATCCGGTCGCGACTCTATCAGTGCGTGGAGATACGCTCGCAGGATTCTTGCGATACCACCTTCTGCAAGGAAAACTTCTGGAGCGATCATCAGTGTTTTCAAAGATTCATCGCCTCCATTGATTTCTCTTTTGTGACCCGTGAAGGCTTCGCCCCGTCGCTTCCAATAAATCGGCGATTAATGAGATATGTCGGAAAGTATGGACCCATTACTGACGTATAGAGTTAAAGCCTTAGGTGGGGGTGATTCCTAATCGAATCACTTAATTACGCAACTCTGTTGATAACTATGCAGTTTTACACGCAAATAGAGTCGCTAACTTCAGTCGCTTTTTCGGCGCTAATCAGCTGCTCAATCATCGCTAGACCGAAATCAAGCGCCGTGCCAGCACCTCTCGAAGTGAGCACATTTCCATCAAACACGACTTTTTCGTCTGAGAGAATCGCGGGGAGTTCATTGACTACTGAAAAATGTGCGGTGTAGCGCTTTTCTTTGAGCACTCCGGCATCGTGCAAAACCGTGGGGGCTGCACAGATCGCAGCGAGCAACTTGTTTTTAGCATGATGTTTTCGAACAAGCTCTATCACTGCATCGCTAGCTCGGAGGTGCTTGACGCCCGGTCCGCCGGGGAAGAACACACAATCGTAATCATCCGAGCTCAGGTCGCTGAGGTTGGCGTCGGCATGCAGGGTTATCCCATTTTTGCCTGTGACGTGTTTGCCGTCTTCCAGAGCGGCGAGCGTCACATCTACTCCGGCTCGGCGAAGTAGATCGATTGGGGTGATCGCTTCGATTTCTTCAAAACCTTCGGCGAGGATTGCGAGAACCTTGGACATGGGTTTCATGGAAAACAAATGTCACCTCATACGCACCGTTATTTTGAAAAAAAGCACCTCGTCGTTTTTGGGGCCGGTTATGTGGGTGGGGAACTCGCGCGGCAGGGTTTGGCTCGCGGCATGCGGGTGACGGCTCTCACCCGTAATTCAGATAAAGCGGCGCACTTGCGAGAAGCTGGCGTCGAGGTGGTCGTGAGAGATCTCGCGAGTCATGACTGGCATACTGAGATATCGGGCAAAGTTGATTTCGTGCTCAACTCCGTGAGTTCTGGTGGCGGTGGAGTGAAGGGCTACCAGCACAGCTATGTGGAGGGGATGCTTTCCATCGTCGAATGGGCGAAATCTTGTGAGATTGGCACGTTTGTTTACACGGGTAGCACTTCGGTATATCCGCAAGACCATGGAGCAGAAGTGTCCGAGACTGCTGAAACTGGCCTGGAGAACGATCACGTCGCTCGGTTGTTGAATGCAGAGGGCATTGCCCGTGAATCGGGTGTATTTGCACGGTGTTTTATTTTGCGACTCGCCGGTATCTACGGTCCCGGTCGGCATCATGTTTTGAATCAGATTCGCGCCGGAGGTGCTTTGGCTGGGCGGGGCGAGCATCGGCTCAACCTGATTCACCGCGATGATATTTGTCGGGCGATCTGGGCTGTGTTTGGTGCTCCCGCCAACATCCGAAATGAGATTTTCAATGTCGCCGACGATTCACCGGTAACTAAGCGAGAGCTCGTGGAATGGTTGGCCTCTCGGCTGCAAATACCATGCCCGATATTCGATCCGGAACTGCCAAGTGTGCGCCGTCGCATTGTGCCTGATCGGGTGATCTTGAACCGCAAGATTAAGGAAACGGTGGGTTGGCTGCCTGAGTATCCCGATTACCGTTCAGGCTACGAAGCCATCCTTGCCGCACTCTAGACTTGCAGCAACGATAAGGCGCGAGCCAATCTTAGGTTTTAACCCAATATTATTATGGCCGGCGTAGGTAAATTACTCAAACAAGCCCAGAAAATGCAGCGTGGAGTCGAAGCTCTTCAAACCGAGCTCGATGCCAAAGAAATCGACGTCACCAGTGGCGGTGGTGCTGTGAAAATCAAGATCAACGGGAATGGAAAATTTCTGTCTCTCGAAATGGATCCCGAGTTGCTCAAAGAAGATCCCAAGCTGATCTCAGAAACACTGCTCCTTGCTGTGCAGGATGCGGCGAATCAGTCCAAAGAGTATAATGATACGGAGATGAAGAAGGTGACCTCCGCTTTCCAGATGCCCGGCTTCATGTGATTCGGTCAGCCGCGGTCTGATTTAATGTTGGGCTTTGGTGGCATGAACCCGAAAACCGAAATCGAAATTTCAAAATTCCATGACTCCTGCATTTGAGAAACTCCAGAAGCAACTCAAGCAGTTGCCGGGAGTAGGGTATCGCTCTGCGGAGCGCATGGCATTGCACCTCCTCGTCGAGAAGCCCGCCCGACTGCAATCCTTGGTCGCTGCCATGCAAGAGGCTGCGCAAGCGGTTCACCGATGTTCGCGTTGCGGCAATCTGGCAGAGGACGAACACTGTGCTATTTGTGCCGACGAGCGCCGCGACCATTCGCAGGTCTGCGTGGTGGAGCACGTTCCTGATCTGGTCGCGCTTGAACGTAGCGCGGCCTATCGTGGAGGTTACCATGTGTTGCACGGTAAACTTTCGCCTATCCACGGTGTCGGCCCCGATGATCTCAACTTTGCCTCGCTGGTTTCTCGTCTGGAAAACGGTGAAATTCAGGAGCTAATTCTTGCGCTCTCCAACGACGTGGAAGGTGAAGCGACCTGCCATTATTTGACCGAGCAAATACCCGATGGTAAACAAATCTCCATCAGTCGGATCGGTTTCGGACTGCCGAGTGGAGGTGGAGTGCTCTACGCCGATTCAGTGACGTTAAAAAGTGCACTGGATGGTCGTCGCGATTATTCGTGATTGCGGGCACTGGCTTTTTCGCTATAAACGACTCTCCAGATCGCGGGCGTAGTATATCGGCTATTATGCGTGCTTCCCATGCATGAGAGGAGGGTTCGACTCCCTCCGCCCGCACCAGGACCTTCGCCAAGCCTTCGGCTGGCAAGCCCGATTCCCTTAACGGTCGATCAGTTAACTAACACTGAATGTTCAGATTTCTATCGCTGCGGGCTTTTCCATCAGATGCCAGCGTTTCAATATGCGGTCGTAGATTGTATCTGGGGAGAGGCCGTAAGCTTCGCGCAGAATGTCGACGCTGCTGCCGTGCTCGACGAATTTATCCGGCCAGCCGATCCGCTCGACCGGAATCAGAACATTGGATTCCTGCAAGGTCTCGATAATCGCACTTCCGAATCCACCCGTGATCACGTGGTCTTCCATGGTGATGATTAGAGGCGAGGATTCGGCCTGCTTGAGCAGGAGAGTTTTATCGAGAGGCTTGGCGAAGCGCGCATTGACGACGCCGACGGAGATCCCTTCTTCGCTGGCGAGTTGGTCGGCAAGTTTAAGCGCAAGAGCGATCATGGGACCGAGCGCCCAGATTTGAATCTGTGTGCCTTCGCGGAGCGCTTCAGCCTGACCGAAGGGGATTAGCTCCGGCTCGTCTTTGATGGTGACACCAACCCCCGGTCCGCGAGGGTAGCGAATAAAGGCAGGGCCATCGTGCTTGATGCACGAGTGCAACATGTCGACGAGTTCGTCTTCATCCTTGGGCTGCATCACCACGGCATTGGGCACGCAACGTAGGTAAGATAGATCGAACAATCCGTGGTGGGTGGGACCGTCGTTGGCGGAGAGTCCCGCGCGATCCATGCAGAATGTTACCGACAAGTTTTGTAGGCAGACATCGTGAATGATCTGATCGTAGGCGCGTTGGAGAAAAGTAGAATAGATACCGACGACCGGTCGGATGCCTTTGGTCGCGAGGCCAGCAGCGAATAGCACGGCGTGTTCTTCCGCGATACCGACATCGAAGAACTGTTTGGGAAGTGCCTCGGCGAGATGGCACAGGCCCGTTCCGCTAGGCATGGCTCCAGTGATTCCGACGATATGGGAATCCTTTTTCGCGAAACGGGTGAGGGCGTGTCCGAAAACATTCTGATAGGTCGGAGCACTAGGCGCACCCGATTTGCGACTTTCACCAGTCTCCGGATCGTAGGGACTCGCGCCGTGGAACTTTTCCGGATGATCAATGGCGGCCTGGAGGCCTTGCCCTTTCTTGGTGATGACGTGAATTAGAATCGGAGTGTCGCATTGTTTGGCGAACTCCAGATTCTTTTCTAGCTCCTCGATATCGTGGCCATCGATGGGCCCGAGGTAGCGCAAACCGAATTTCTCAAAGAGACTGGACTCCACGATGAAGTCTTTGGTTTCGCGCTTCCACTTCATGTAAACGCGATGCATGTCCTGCCCACCTGGAAGGCTGGTGAAGAACTTCTCCAGATCGTGGTGAACTTTATTGTAAGTCGGATTGGTGCTCAGCCGGTTGAGATACTTCGCCATCGCGCCCACATTTTTGGCGATTGACCACTCATTGTCATTGAGGATGACGATGAGTCGCTTGGTCGAGGCGACGACATTGTTGAGCGCTTCCAGCGTAATGCCGCAGGTAAAGGCAGCGTCTCCGCATACTGCTACGACGTGTTCTTCACTGCCACGCAGATCGCGTGCGGTGGCCATACCCAGTGCGGCAGATAGTGCCGTGCCGGCGTGCCCCGCGCCAAATACATCATGTTTGCTCTCGCTGCGGTTGAGAAAACCGCTCGGGCCGCCGGTTTGGCGAAGATTGCGGAATATTTTCCCATTGCGCCCAGTGAGGAGCTTGTGGACGTAGCCCTGATGGGAAACGTCGAATACGAATTGATCCGTGGGGGTGTCGAAAATGCGATGAAGTGCGATTGAGAGTTCAACCACACCGAGATTGGGGCCGACGTGGCCGCCGGTAGCCGAGGTCACCGCGATGATTTCATCACGTATTTGCTGCGCGAGTGCAGGTAATTGTTCAGCGGGCAGGGCCTTGACATCATCCGGACCGGAGATGTCGGCGAGTAGGTTGCGAGGAGGGACAGAAGGAGAGTCGTTCATTAACAGAATCGGCAAGCAGGGCAAAAATCAGTCATCGTCGCCAGTCTCAAACTCAGAAAAAGAAACACCATGTTTGGATTTTTTTAATTCTTCGATTTTTAACTCCGCTGACTTTAAGCGTGATTCGCAGGTTTTGAGGAGCTGGCTGCCTTCTTCAAATTTGGCCAGGAGGTCAGCTAGAGGCACGTCGCCAGTTTCCATCGATTCGACGATGGTTTCAAGTTTGGTAAGGGCGTCCTCAAAGGAGGGCAGGGCGACTTTAGCTTTCACGGGTCTACGATGCGAACGGCGTGGGGCATTTCAATCAATCTTTGGACTCGCGACTCATTGAGTTTCGCATGCACTGGGAGAATGTCACCTGTGTTATGGATTGTCGCTGGTTTGATTCTGCTACGTTTGTTCGGCGAGTGGATATTGTCTGCTCTTAACCGAGCCGAAGTGCGGCGTCACGCCGATCAAGCTCCCCCGGCTGTCGCCGCGATTATGGATGAACCGACCTACAAGAAATCGATTTCCTACACCTTGGAGCAGTCGCGTTTTGGGCAGTTGTCTGAATTTTATGACACTTTGGTTTTGGTGTTGGTGGTCTTTGGGGGCGTCTTGCCGTGGTTTTTTGGACAGATGGTCAGCTGGGGAGGTGCGGATGCGGTCTGGAATCGCACGTTATTTATTTTGATCATCGGAGTGCTGCTTTCGATTCCATCGCTGCCATTCGAGTGGTGGGCACAGTTTCGATTGGAGGAGAAATACGGATTTAATAAGAGCACGCCGGGTCTGTGGGTGAGCGATAAGCTAAAGGGATTTGTTCTGATGATAGTGCTAGGCTATGCGCTTATCTGGGTGCTGCTTTCACTGGTCAATTGGGTGGGCCAGTTGTGGTGGTTGTGGGGTTTCGGTGTCTTGTTCGGTTTTCAGCTATTGATGCTGGTGCTCTACCCAAAACTTATCTTGCCGCTGTTTAACAAACTGACGCCACTACCAGAAGGTGCTTTGCGCGACCGCTTGCTGGCGCTGGGTGATCGCACCGGATTCAAGGCGCAGGCAATTTACGTGATAGATGGATCGAAGCGATCGGGACATTCCAATGCGTTTTTTACCGGCTTCGGCCGTTATCGCCGGATCGTGCTCTACGATACGTTGATGAATCAATTGAGTGAGGAAGAACTCGAAGCAGTGCTTGCTCACGAAATTGGTCACTACCGATGCGGGCATATTCCCAAGATGATCGCGATTTCCGCTGCGACGCTCTTGGGCGGATTTGCCTTAATCGCCTGGTTGGCCAACAGCACGTGGTTTAATCCTGCCTTTGGACTTCCTCTTGGGGAGATCGCGCCGTCGCTGCTGCTGTTCGGTTTGTTAAGCGGAGCGGTGACGTTTTGGTTTTCTCCGATTGGTAATCTGTTTTCACGCAAACACGAGTATGAGGCTGATGCCTTTGCGCGTGATGCGATGAAGAGCTGTGAGCCTCTGTTGGGTGCGCTGCGCAAGCTCGCCCAGAAAAACCTCAGCAATTTGACGCCCCATCCGTGGTTTAGTGCATTTTACTATTCTCATCCTACACTAGTGGAGCGTGAGAGGGCTCTGCAAAATACGGAATGATATGAACCGTCGGTTTGCAGGGTTGGCGCTTAGTTGCCTGGCGATTTCTTTCGCTTCGGGCAACGAGCTGACTTTTGCGACCTACAATGTTGAGAACTATACTGCGACGAACCGAATGACTGCGGTGGGCTATCGCCGAGACTATCCGAAGTCAGAAAAATCCAAAGCGGCGTTACGTCGGGTGATTAAACGCATGGATGCGGATGTGATCGTGCTGCAGGAAATGGGGCCACGGGCATACCTCAATGAATTGCAACGCGACCTGAGATCCGAAGGAGTGGATTATCCCCACGTGTTTCTTGCTGATGCGAAAGACGAGGTCAGGCATGTGGCGCTGCTATCGAAACGACCGATCCTCCGCGTTCAGACGCACACCGATCTGAATTTCAAATATTTCGAGCACCGTGAAACGGTGAAGCGCGGATTGCTTGAAGCCGTCTTCGCCACACCTGACGGCGAGGTGACCTTATGGTCGATCCATCTGAAAAGCCGCTATGAGGATCGCAAAGATGATCCTGATTCGGTCAAACGCCGCGCAGGCGAAGCGACCGCGATTCGTAATTCTATTCTCAAGCGATTTCCTGATCCCGAGGCGGCACGTTTTCTGATCTTAGGCGATTTTAATGACGTGAAGCGGAGTGCTTCCGTGCGTTACATCAAGAAACGTGGGCCACTGATCATTAGCAGATTGCTGTCGGCGAAAGATTCTCTTGGCGAGCATTGGACCTACCTTTACCAACGCACCGATACGTTTTCACGAGTCGATCACGCCTTGGTTTCGCCGGGGCTATACGATTCGGTGAAAGGGAGAGAGGCCCGGATCTTCGATGGAGACGATGTCGAGACTGCTAGTGATCACCGGCCGTTGATGGTCACGCTAGAGTTTGACGACTAGCTCGCGCAAACCAGCCAAGCCGCCGAAAGGATCAGTCCGACGAAGAGACTCTGCCGCAGGTGGTAGACACATTCTCCCTTGGTTGGCATGTTCGAGTAGGCGAGATCATGGTGCCACAAGTAGCGTTTGAAATTGGACCAGGCGAAACTCCCACTGGTGAACAACATCGAATACATGTCGCGGATATCTTCAATGTTGGGTGGACGTCGATATTTGATGATCGCGTGTGGGGTGAATTGCTTTTTCGCGGTCATGTTGACCATCTCAAAAGGCACATCTACGGCAATATCGGGGTCTGCCTCGACCGGAAGATCTTTCCAGTGCCAGTTGCGGAAGATGCGAGCTTTGGAGCCTTCATAGGCATCGTATTGAACGAGCTGAAAGACATCCGCCGTATTGAGGGCGAGACCCTGTCGATCAAACACGCCGACGATAGCTTTGACCGGATCGGAATAGATCCAGCGGTTTTGTTCTTCGAGATAAGATTCGGTCCAGGAGTGCCCGTCATAGATGAACTGATTGCTTTGCACCGTGCCGCAGTAAACGAAACGCGTGGCGACGCCCACGCGATTGGCAAAGAAGGTGAAAATTTGGGCGTTTTGAGTGCACCAACCTTTACCGATGCCTTGTCTCATTTCGGTGAAAATCTGAAATGGATTTTTCCAGCGGAAGTCGTTTTTCGGGATACCACCAGCCTCGACCAACTGCACTTTTATGTAGTGCATGATCTTTTCCATTCGGGTGAGTTGAGTGTCGGCATCGGTGATATGCATCTCGTCGCGAAGGATGCGATCTGCTTCGACGAGCGTGGCCTGATCGATATAGCGAGAATCATCGACCCACTGGCTAACGGGGTGCCGTTTGAAAGTTCCGGTGGGAATATTGCTTTTGGTGAGGATTAGATCCGTGGGGAAATGCATTCCCTCATCCAAGTAGGATTGCCGGGATATGGGGGTGAGTTCGAAAATGATGTCCCGGCCGATCCCCGCCGGTAGAGGCCGCAAGGTGTAGTTTTGCACGCAATCAGTCAGCGGTTTCCCGTCTTTCCCAGTGTAATAGTTATCGGATAATGTGATAACGGGAGTAGGGCCGGAAACCGTTTCGATGACTTTGCCATCCACCATCACCTGCCAGTTTGAAGGTGCCTTATCCCAAATAATTTCTGGATAGAGACGTTGGCCGGAGATGCGCCACCGCAGCAGGGAGGGGGTATCCGACGGATAGTTGATCTGAGCATAATCCGCCTTGCGGTGATTACTTTCCCATTCGCGCCGGAAAAATACCCAAAGATTCGCGCCGACTATCACGAGCGTGACGAGTGCTGGAATGAAGGCGGGATTTTGGACGACGTCTTGCATGATCGGATGGAGCTATAAAAAGGACGGGCCATAGGCCCGCCCTGAAGGAAAATAAACTGATTGATTTGGCTTAATTCGAAACGCTCACGGGAACAGTGACTTCACCTGTGCCGAAGCCTTGGAGGTATAGATTTCCGCTGCCGGGATGTCCGCCTTGAACGGTCACGGTGACCGTCGTTTGCCCAGCAGGAACGACGACCTCGGGCATGATCACACTTTCGGGCACATCAGTCGTCACGTCGAGGAGCAGGCCTCCCGCCGGTGCCGGATTGGCGATTGAGAAGGTGAGGTTCTGGGATTGGCCCGTGCGCAGGATCAACGATTGAGGCGAGACTGAGAGACTGCTGGAATCAATCCGGAAGGTGCCGACCGAAGTTTGGCCATTGCTGCCACCGAGGGTCACGGTGTAGTTGCGACCAGATGAGAGAGGGGGGACGTAAAAGCTGAGCGAGGCAGACGAATCGTATTGGGTGCGAATCGGTTGGCTGTCGAAATAGATGGCGTCCTGAGGAGTGAATCCGCGGCCGAGCAGTGAAATGCGTGCGCCGACGGGACCGCGATTCGTCTCCAGCGAGAGCACGTAGCGGCTGGCGATGTTCACACGAGTGAGCTCTGAGTAGACTTCGCGAGGTTCAGTCCTCTCAATAAACCCGATTTCATACTTAACGATGAAGTAGTAGGCGAGGGCGGTCCGTCCGTTGGGAAGATGGTAATCGTATTCGTAAAGACCTGGGCCCGTAGCGCTCTTGGCCATCAAGTAGTTTTGACCATCGATGATGAGGCGTGGCTCCACGCTACCATGGACGATGTCCTTATCATCGAGATCAACTCGTAACGTGATCGTGTAGATCCGTGACGGATTTTCCGGATAGGAAGTCGGCGTGAGGTTGGTAATCTTAATCGCCTCGCAGCCAGTGAGCAGCGAGAGCGCAAGAAGAGATGTGAACCAGAAGAAAAGTTTCCTCATGAGAGAGAGGCTTGAGATTTGCATTGGTTTTCGAATAAAACCGGTCAGTTAGAGGTCGTTAGTAATGAATGACATGGAGGCAGCGCAAGTCAAAGCTACAAGCACAGAACCACTGGGTCTTTATATCCACGTGCCTTTTTGTGCCTCAACTTGCGATTTTTGCGCATTTTATCAGGTAAAACCGACCACAGATGATGTGGATAAGTTCCTTGAAGGTGTGCGAACCGAAGCAGCGATGATCGATTGGCCCCGAAAACTTTCAACGGTTTTCTGGGGCGGGGGCACTCCCGGCTTACTTTCGCCCAACGCGATTCGGAAACTGGGCGATCTGGTGCACCAGCAGGGGCTCGACCCCAACTACGAATGGTCGGTTGAAATGGCCCCGGCTTCGGTGACGGACGCGCGATTGGCGGCGTTGAAGGATATTGGCGTCACCCGTATTTCGATGGGCGTGCAGAGTTTTCAGCCCGCTTTGCTCGATGCGCTCGGGCGGCAGCACACTTTGGAGCAGGTTTATCGTGCTTACGATCGGGTGCAGGCGGCGGAGTTTAAGAGCGTGAATCTCGATCTGATGTTTGCGTTGCCGGGCCAAACTGCCGCGGAATGGTCGGCTGATGTCGCCGAGGCCGTGCGATTGGCTCCCGCTCATCTCTCGACTTATTGCCTCACATTTGAGGAAGACACCGCCTTGTGGGTGAAGCTCTCGGAAGGCCGGGTGAAACTAGATCTCGAGCATGAAGCGCACCTCTACGAATCCACCTGGGCGCAATTGGAAGCGGCGGGCTATGGGCAATACGAAGTCGCCAATTTTTCCCGACCGGGCCACCAATGCCTGCACAACCTCAACACATGGCACATGCACGAATGGGTTGGGTTGGGCCCCTCGGCCGCCTCGCAGCATGATGGCTGGCGTGGTGGCAATGTGGCTGATCTCGCGCAATGGCATGAGCAGGTCGCGCGAGGCGAACGCATGACCGAGGATCGATTGGAGCTCACACCCATCCAACTCGCGGAAGATGCGTTCATCTTTGGATTACGCATGAATGCGGGGGTTGAGGTCGAACGGTGGAAAAAACGCGCCCCCGAAGCTTCCTGGAATGAGGTCGAGCAACGGTTGGCACAGTTAGTCACAGGTGGCCTGGCGGAACAAAATGGCGCGAATGTGAGACTCACGGGTAAAGGCCGACTGCTGGCAGATTCAGTTGGGCTGGAAATGATGGAAGCTTTCGAAGACACTCTCTCGATCACATGATTAAAACCCGTAGTCTCTTTCTCTTCGGATTAGTTAGCCTGCTTCTCGTGGGCGCGGGGTGCCAGACGCGATCTGAGAAATTAGAGCAGACTTCAGTCGCGCGTTTTCTGATCGAATCGGATACAGCCAAAGGCGGCCTCCGGGTCACTTTGCCGATCAGCGGCGTCTCTCTTCGCGCGGCCCCGAAACCGGTGATCACAGAGTTTGATCTTAGGCGGGTGGTTGAAGCCGAGGTGGAGATGGGGCGCTGCGTATTGTTTGAATTATCGTCGGCCGCGAATCGCGATCTGTATCGGCTCACCGCCTCCAATATCGGCCGACGGCTCGTCGTCGTGATCAATGGCGAAGCTCTCGGCGCACGGCTGATTGATCGACCGATGGAACCGGGCATGCTTTTCATTTTTCTGGAAGTGCCAGATGAATCCTTGCCCGCGCTGGTGGAAAATCTGAATGCTACCACCATGAAAATCCAAAAAGAGGTGGAGCGTCGCGGATGAGTAAATTGCATGGCCTTAAATCTCACCGCTCGTGTCATTGCGAGTTGGGCACAGGCCGACGCGGCAATCTACGGATACCGCTCCCAGTGAATCTAGTTTATCGTGGATTGCGGCGTCGCTGCGCGACTCGCAATGACAACTTTAAGAGTAGCGGGGTTTGGTCTCGTTTGCTACTGGGACTATTTGGAATGAGTGTTGCCGTCAGCGTGGCCATTGCAGGACCACGAGTTGAAGTGAGCTGGCCCACGCCGAGCACGGCTTTCGCGGAGGGGAAGCCCAGCGATACGTTTCTGCAGCACGCTGGTTCCGGTGATCCCGCGTCGGGCGGTTTCGGGGGAGTGCGTAGCAACGGACGTCAATTTCACGAAGGTCTTGATCTGCGCCCCGTCGAATCCCGCCGCCGGGGCGAGGCCACCGATCCGGTTTTTGCGGCGATTGATGGGGTAGTGAGCCACATTAATCCGATCTCAGGTAAGAGTAGTTACGGTCGGTATATCGTGATTGAGCACCCCGACGTGACTCCCGCGATCTATACCCTCTACGCGCATCTCGCGAAAATTGATGATTCCATTCATGAAGGTTCATCGGTGTCACATGGCCAAACCATCGGCATTATGGGGCGCAGTGCGACTTACACGATTCCACGCAGTCGTGCGCATTTGCATTTCGAGATGGGCCTGCGCCTGACCGATGATTTTCAATCATGGTATGACCGCCAACCATTTGGCAGCGCCAACGAGCACGGCGTTTACAATGGAATGAACCTGCTCGGTTTCGACCCGCTCGATTTTTTCGAGCAATACCGAGAAGGCCGCGTGGATAATATCGAGGACTATTTGAACGGCTTGCCGATTGTCGCGACTGTGCGCATCGCCACGATGCGACGCCCCGATTTTCTGGTGCGCTACCCCTCCTTAATTAAGCCCCATGCCCCCATGCTGGTCAAAGGCTGGGAGATCGGCTTCACGTGGAACGGACTGCCCCTGCAATGGAACGCACTCGATGCCGAAGCTATCGCGGGTATGCGCCCTAATGAAGTGAAGGTGACTCAGACCGATGAGTCACTTGATCACGCTGACCAATCACGCCGTCTGATAGTTTCCCGTCGCGGACAGCTCGTTCCCGCTGATGATCTGGATCGTGTGCTAGAGCTGATCTTTGGGTTGGATTGAGCGCTCGTAGAAATCAAAGTGCCCCATTTAACGGAATAGTCTCGCGACGAACGCGACGAGATGGATGGAATTTATAAGCCACCGTCATCTGAAATCTAAAGTCCTTGCCATGCCTTCGGGGAAATATCCGCAGCCCAGCGCACACGTCGTGTTCGTCGCGAGACATGATTTTTTAACCACGATTCGCAGCTAAAACCGGATTACAGAGACTGAAGTTTATTACCCCCTCTACCTTTCAGATCTTAATGTTTGTAGCGGTTAAAGCACATTCGCCGGTCCGATCTTGGTGCTCTTCGGGTCGTTCGTGGTGAAAAATAGAATCGCAAAAAGTGCTCAACTCGCGGTCGCGATAGGGACGACTCCCTTTTTGAAATCGGGATGCGCTTTGAGCGCGTTGAGATCGGGGTCTTGTATCAACTAATTGATGTCCTCGTAGCCAAGCTCGATCGCGCGGTGGAGTGATTTCAGGGCATCGGTTTTGCGTTTTGAGAGGGCGAGATATGCAGAAATCTATGGGGTGGTGGGTTATGGTTGTCTGGGCACGAACTTATTCTACGTTGCCGAGATGAAAATCGCTGTAGCGCATCAGATCGCATGGCAGATCGGAGGAGCGGAGACCTACCTTGCGCAATTATTCGATTGGTTGCGGCAGGCCGGCTACGAGAGTGTCCTTTTAGTTGCGAACAGCTTGCAGCGCGATTCCCGCTCGGAGGTCAGCCCCATCGTTGACGATCCCCATGTGTCAATTTATTCCATTCAGGATCTGGGGGAGGAGACCGCGTTACAGTCGTTGCGCGACTGGGCCCCAGATGTCATCTTCGTAAACTCTATAGCGGAGCCTAATCTAGAGGTTAAACTACAAGCCATTGCCCGATCTGTGCGATTCATCCATACATTCGAGGCAGATTGCCTGAATGGCTCACGTTTCCACACCCGCCCGGAGATCTCCGTGTGTTCGCATCGTTTCGGGCTGCCCTGTTTGGTGAGATTCTTCTCGTCCGGTTGTGGTCAAAATAACTTACCGATCAACCCGAGGAGACTCCGTGAAGTGCGAGATAGTTTTCGACAGGAGAAACCACGTTTGGCGGTGTTGCACGATTACTCCAAGATTGTGGTGATGTCGGCATACATGGCGCAGCGATATCGCGAGCTCGGTTTGAAAAATGTTGGGACTGCTTTCGATGAATACCAACCGCACGACGACAATATTCATCCAGAGTCTTCAAGGAGCTCGATGCCGATTCCAGTCAAGACCGCCGCGCGCTTACTTTTTCTCGGCCGTCACGAAGATGCCAAGGGGGGGCACATCCTGTTGGAGGCATTGCCGCTTATCGCGAAGGAATTGGGCTTTAAGCTCCACTTGACGATGGCTAACATTGGTTCGCGATACGAAGCGTGGAAGAGGCAGGCGGAGGACATCATGAAGGATTCTATTGATATTCAGATTGATCTACCCGGGTGGAAAAATGCTGAGGAAGTCAAAACTTTGATAGCCGGTAGCGATCTCTTGGTTGTTCCTAGTTTGTGGGCCGAGCCTTTTGGATTGGTTGGAGTCGAGGCTGCAAGACTGGGTTGCCCGACAGTGGCGTTCGATCGCGGTGGGATTTCAGAATGGCTGAAAGATGATTTTAACGGCTATCTTGCCGCTTCCAATCCCCCCTCTCCCGAAAATCTGTCTGCGGCTATTTCGAGGTGCTTCGAAAATCCCGATGTCCTCCCGCGGTTCCAGCGCAACGCTCCAGAAATCGGACGTCACTTCGAGTTGTCTCACCACTTCGTGCGATTGGTCCGAGTCTTCCAGAAATTTCGCAAGAACGAGTTGGTGGAGGTGTAATTGTGCCGTTTGGTAGCTGATTGGGCAAAAAAGAAGCCCAAGACGGGTGGGGATTGCGTGCTCTCGGAAGTTGTCAAATGGCTGAGAACAAAGTCGCCAACATGCACCTGAACGAAGTGAACGTGATTCAAACCGATGAGTTCACTGGATCGTGTGCTAGAGCTGATCTTTGATTTGGATTGAGTGCTCCGATTAGACCCAAGCGCCCCATAAATGGAAAGGTCTCGCGACGAACGCGACGAGAGGGATGGGCTTTGGAAGCGCGCCATCCGAATCTAAAGTCTTAGCCACGTCTTCGGAAAATGATCCGCATCCCAGCGCACACGTAGTTTTCGTCGCACCCTTAGCGGTTAATACGAATCGACCGTTCTGATCTTGGTGCTCTTCGTGGTGAAAAATCGAATCACAAACAGTGCTCAACTCTCGGTCGCGATGGTGGCCACTACCGTTTTGAAATCGGGATGCGCTTTGAGCTCACTGAGATCGGGGTCTTGCATCAACCAATCGATATCCTCGTAGCCGAGTTCGATGGCGTGTCGGAGAGATTTCAGGGCATCGGTCTTGCGCTTCGAAAGGGCGAGGCTGCAGGCGAGATTGTAATGTGCGGTCGGGTTTTCCGGGAGATAGCGCACGAGCTTACGATCCATCTTCAAGCCGTCGGAAATGCGTCCATGCTTGGTGTAAAGCCCGCCAAGGATTTCGATAACTTCGGTGTAATCGGGGGAGCGCTTGAGGATCGACTCGAAGAAGGTCATCTCAAATTCGTGGTCGCTGGTTTTATCCATGGCTGAACTTAACCACGACGTGCGCAAGTGCCGGATTCTCGAAAAGAATCACAATGCGCGCTGACTTGCAGGCGTTGCGAAACGGGAGTGAGGCCGAGCTTGGATGAGACTGTGCTGCCATACCATTCCATGAAGGGAGCGCTGATCTCGAAGATCTTTTCGCAATCCACACAGACCACCTGCGCAACCTGAGTCGTGTTGTTGGTGATCGGGAGATAAAATTTTTCCCCGGTCCCGATATCCACTTCGCGGAGGATGCCGCTCTTGGTCATGATCGGCAGACTGCGGTAAACGGTGGCGCGGGAAACCGAGTCGTCGATCGCACGGGCGTAGTCGAGGAGCTGTTCGGCAGTGAAGTGCTCCTTTTGTTCAAAAGCGGCGTCGTAGATCGCGATCCGCTGACTGGTCACGCGCAGCCCCTTTTGGGTTAGGTATTGGCGAAAGTTTTTACGGGAGGCGTCGTTGCTCACAGGCAAACTGTTTGAATCAGGCGCGTAACTGTCAACCTGTTCGTGGTTTCCGGTCGTGGTTCTCGTTCCTTCTTGTCATTGCGAGCCCGCCCTAAGCGGGCAGCCTGTCGTCCGTAGGCTTGGCGAAGGATGATGGCAATCCACGAAAACGGACAGACGCAAACGACAGGTGATCGTGGATGGCCACGTCGCTACGCTCCTCGCCATGACAGAAGGGAGAACCGTTCTTCTCCCGATCCACGAACACTCGCAGATGTAAACAGCCCGTAATCGTGGATTGCCTTCGCCGTCCCGCCCAGCGGAACTCCTCCCCAATGACAAATACGCTATTACCGTGACAATCGAGCGTTCAGGTTTGCCAAGGCGGAGGGAGGTCGGCGTGATTCGGCGCAATGATTGTGGGTGTGCATCCATTGGCCGGTTTCGACAAACTTCTGCATTATCGCGTGCCGAAGACTTTGGAGGAGACTGTTCAGATGGGGTCACTGGTGCGGATCCCGGTGATGAATCGCCTGCTATTGGGCGTAGTGGGTGATATCGGCGAACCGAAGGATTTTCCGCTTGATCGCCTCAAAAACGTGGCACAGGTCGTGCATCCATTTCCGGCTCTCACTCCTGATCTGCTGAAATTGGCGAAGTGGATGTCGGTTTACTACGCGTCGTCGCTCGATGGGATTATCGAAACGATGATCCCGGCGGCAGTGCGCAGTGGCGCGGGCATCAAGGAAGAGAAGCTGATCAGTGTGGCCGAAAAACTTTCGCCCGAGGAAGTTCAGAAACTCGAGAAACGCGCTCCGAAGCAGGCGCAACTTTATCGCTTTTTAGAACAACAATACCGTCCTCAAAACAAAGGCCTCGTGATCAAGCGCCTGGGGCAAACGGCGGCGGTGGTCAACGCGTTGGTGAAGCGTGGCGTGGTGAAAGAGGAGACACGCCGCGTCGTGCGTGAGGCTTACCAAGATGACTGGGCCAAAGGTGAACACGTCGTCGCGCAACCACCCAAGTTGAACGAAGAACAGCAAGCGGCGGTGGATAGTATTGAAACCGAGGTGGCGAAGAATCGATTTGGCGTAAATGTGCTCCATGGCGTGACGGGGTCCGGGAAGACAGAGGTTTATCTGCACGCGATTGATGCCGTTTTAAAAGCCGGTGGGGGCGTCATGTTTCTGGTGCCTGAAGTCGCTCTGACACCACAGACCGTGGCGCGGCTGCGTTCACGCTTGGAAGCGATAGCGCCGGGGCATAAATGCGTGGTGTGGCATAGCCATCTGAGTGAAGGCGAGCGGTTGGACGGTTGGCTCGCGTTGGCGGCTGGCGAGGCGCGAGTGGTGGTGGGCGCGCGCTCGGCGGTATTCGCCCCGGTGCATAATTTGAAGCTGATCGTGGTGGATGAGGAGCACGAACCGGCTTACAAGCAGGATGAGACGCCACGCTATCACGGGCGCGACGTAGCGGTGTATCGCGCGAAGCTAAACGGCGCGCATTGCTTACTCGGATCAGCCACGCCTTCGCTCGAAAGTTATGTGAACGCGCAGTCGGGTAAGTATGGGCTGCTCGAATTGAAGAAGCGCGTCGATTCGCGGAAGCTGCCGCATATCGATATCGTGGATATGCGGGTGGAAATCATGCGCGCGCGAGGAATGACAACTTTGTCTCAGCGGCTGGTGCGAGCGATGCAGGATCGTTGCGAGAAGAAGGAACAGACGATTCTGTTTATCAATCGACGTGGCTATTCGTCCTCGATGCTCTGCACGGAATGTGGCCATTTGGAGGAGTGCGCGCATTGCAGCATCACGCTGACGTATCATCGGAAAGATGAGATGCTGCGCTGCCATTTATGTGGAGCGGAAAAAACGGCACCGGTCACGTGCCCGAAATGTCGATCGCCAAAAATTCGGTGGCGCGGACTCGGCACGCAACGCGTGGAAGAAGCGGTGCGTCGGGTCGTGCCGCGGGCGCGGATCGAGCGCATGGATACGGATACGATGAGAAAGAAGAATCGTTTCCGGGAAGTGCTTGCGGAATTTCGCGCCGGCAAGATCGATGTGCTCGTGGGCACTCAGATGATCGGCAAAGGATTGGATTTTCCCAACGTGACTCTGGTGGGGCTGATCGATGCGGATATCTCGATGCACATCCCTGATTTCCGGGCCAACGAACGAACGTTTCAGCTGCTCGTTCAAGTGGCAGGTCGCGCGGGTCGCGGGGACCAAGCGGGCGAAGTCGTCGTGCAAACCTTCACACCGCAGGCTGAAGCGATTCAGTTTTCACGGCACGCGGACTACGCGGGATTCAGCGAGATGGAATTGAAGCTACGGAAGGATTTTCACTATCCGCCGTATCGTCACCTTATTCACCATCTCTTTCGCGGCCCCAATGCTGATAAGTTGAAGTTCTTCGCCGAACAGTGGGCGAGGTTAGTGGAAAAGGAATTGGGAGACAAAGTAGAGCTGCGCGGCCCGTCACCTTCGCCCATTGAAAAGATCAAAGATGCCTACCGTTGGCAGCTATGGTATTTCACCAGCAACGTTTCCCAAGTGATTCCCATGATCTCAAAACTACGCGCCAACTTCGCTTGGCCCGACGACATGATCCAAATCATCGATGTGGATCCGGTGAGTTTATCGTGAGCGAGAGGTGTTGAGCAGATCCAGTTTCGGGAACTGATATCAACGCTATACCGCAAGAATCAAACATTGACCCCTTTTCTGCGCCTCCTCTTTGCGCGAAAGATCAATGGGCTATCAGACGAGGTTTTTCCTGTATCACGCGCCATGCCCAATCCGTGACGCTATAGGGCGCTGTAAGGAATGCGGGGTTTGTGGGCCCGGTGGGGTAAATGATGTCAGCCTCATAAAGACGCCCAACTACTCCGCACCGAACGTCTTGGAGGTGTGTTCTTTTCTTGTCTCCGAGGTAGGGGGAAAGAATGCCTTTTTCTTCGTCGGTGAGCATCCGAATGACGTAACACTCTTTTCTGAATTTTCTCCACGAATTCAGCGGACCCTTCAGGCTGAGGGATACCCGAACAAGACAGATAGTGAAGCCGATGATAGCTCCGAGGAGGAAAAAATGGCCGTAATCTTTCTGCAATGTGCATACATGTGGGACCGAATCCGGAGCAAGGAGGATGGAAACGCAGACAAGAAGAAGTATGACTGCATAAATAGGGGCGAGTTTGAGGGCCTCTATAATGTCTTTGATGGGTAGCATTCTTTTTCTTTGCCCAACGTTGAAGGACAGGCAATCGCGCCAGTCCACCGAAGCAGTCTACATGCTCGACCGAAGGGAGCGAGAACAGAAGAGGCTGTCACGCTATTGCCCTGCTCCGCCTTGTTGTGCCTCAGTGAATTCGTAGGTAGGGCAATCCCCGCGATCCATCTTCCTGACCTTCCGCATACTTCGGGGAGTATGAGAAAAGAAGGTAAACTCTATCCCAAGGCGTTGGATGGGTCAGCGAATGCTCCTCAAGCCAGCTTCGGCATTCATCGTGCGTGAGAAGCATTTCATCCGTATGAATTAGGAGAACTCGCATCGAATAGGGGCCGCCTTTCAGATCATCGGTGTTGCGGATCTTAGCCACCAAACGTCTCTCAAGGCACTCTAGGAAGGACTCTCTTGTGTAATCGAATGGTGGGGCAGCCCCTTCCCTTACCTGACTTCGAATCGATCCTGCATCAACGAATTCCGTAACTTCGAGCCCAAGCTTCGACCCATCCACGAGGGTGGCCTCACAGTCCGGTGGATCTTCTCCAGGACCCCGCCCCCGCAAGGTCCCCTTAATCAGCCGGATCTTGTCTTGATCGTGGAATGAATTGATGAGGTCACACGCAGTCCCAACCTCCGTTGCTGTAGGGTCCCCCAGATCGAAGTAGGTGGCATATTGGCGCGGTCGCTCCAACATCTCACGTAGGTAATCCGCAGTGGTCATCTTCTTGGCACAACGATTTAGATCAGAGAAGAGGGACCAGCAAATGAAGTCTCATACTCCAAGGTCGCGTGACTGGCCCGAATTCTCTGTATCGGCTGGATGGGCTCTGTCTTCATGAATTTAGGAAATGGCGAAAAACTATATCGACCACTAAGGAGATGCCTAAGACCACTCCTGCAATTTTAGCGGTCTTCAATCTTCTTAAGCCCGTGGTGGTCAACAAATGCTCTGGAACCAACGGCGAACTAAATATCGGACTAATTTTTTCTTCTGCGCGTAATTTCTCCTCATCGATGTGGGATCGAAGTGATGCGATACAAAACCCCAGAGTGATAAATGAGCCCACCAGCACCCATACAGAAAGAAATTCGATCAATTCTTGGATGTAAGTCATTACGCTCTGCCCATTGATTGAACTCAGCCGCGGCGGTTTACCGCCGTTGGCTGCGGTGACTGGTTGAACGAAGCCGCTTTGCGGCGGAGTGAAGCGGGTGTTTTGGGGCTGGGGTAAGTCACCGGGGATAGGCGTGAGGGAGAGGGGTTTAGGGGCAAGGATGGTCGGTGATATGAATAAAAA
>Ga0105054_10003054_pt1 | contig 26307 bp, 23 predicted proteins | sample BON02_FD_78091 | JGI IMG/M metagenome (GOLD analysis project Ga0105054, IMG submission 78091) | Freshwater microbial communities from Lake Bonney liftoff mats and glacier meltwater in Antarctica - BON-02 (megahit assembly) | ecosystem: Environmental > Aquatic > Freshwater > Ice > Glacier...
AAGGCCTTATGGAGACCAAGAAATAAAATTTCCCTAGGGGAGTACAGCAGTTTGATGGCCTTGCAACTGAAAATAAATTGAAATTTTTTATTTAACGCCTAAAAGCTGCAAGTTGGGTTAAAAGTGAGTGAAATGGAAACTACCGTATACTAAAAAAGCTGTCCTAATGGACAGCTTTTAATACCAATATAAGGAGGTATGTTATGCTTTGATCGCAGAAAAGTCAAAGTCATCAAGAAAACTAGTTGTGAAGTTTCCTGATTTGAATTGCTCATTTTCCATGAGTGCTATATGGAAAGGAATGGTGGTTTTGACCCCGTCAATTACAAATTCTTCTAGTGCTCTTTTCATCCTAACAATTACTTCTTCTCTTGATTGCCCACTGACGATCAGCTTTGCAATCATAGAATCATAATTTGGAGGAATCACATAGCCGGCATATACGTGTGAATCAATTCTTACTCCACGTCCACCAGGAACATGTAGGTTTTGAATTTTCCCAGGGCTTGGTCTGAATCCATGAGTAGGATCTTCCGCGTTGATTCTACATTCCATAGCGAATAGCTTAGGATAGTAATTTCTCCCCGAAATAGTTTCTCCGGCTGCCACTTTGATTTGTTCTTTGATCAGGTCAAAATCAGTCACTTCCTCAGTGATCGGATGCTCTACTTGGATACGCGTATTCATTTCCATGAAAAAGAAATTGCGATGCTTATCTACAAGGAATTCTACAGTACCTGCACCTTCATATCCAATTGCTTCAGCGCCTTTGATGGCTGCTTTTCCCATTTCTTCACGAAGCTCATCCGTGATGAATGGGGAAGGGGTTTCTTCAATCAGTTTTTGATGTCTTCTTTGGATAGAACAATCTCGTTCTGAAAGGTGACATGCTTTTCCTGTTTTGTCTCCGATGATCTGAATCTCAATATGACGAGGTTCCTCTACATATTTCTCCAGATACAAACCATCATTTCCAAATGCTGCAGCTGATTCCATTCTCGCATCGTCCCAGGCTTTTTTGAAGCCTGCTTCCTCTTTTACAATCCGCATTCCTCTACCACCTCCACCGGCAGTAGCTTTAAGAATGATAGGATATCCCATTTCATTTGCGAGCTTAATGCCTTGTTGCATGGACTCTAAAATTCCTTCAGAACCTGGAATAGTAGGCACTCCAGCAGCTTTCATGGTTGCTTTGGCAGTTGCCTTGTCACCCATTTGATTAATCATCTCCGCGCTGGCGCCGATAAATTTGATTCCGTATTCTTCACAGATTTTAGAAAACTCAGCATTCTCAGAAAGGAAGCCATATCCTGGGTGGATAGCATCTGCATTGGTGATTTCTGCAGCGGCGATGATTCTAGGGATATTTAAGTAGGAATCCCGGCTTGGTGCAGGCCCTATGCAGACAGCTTCATCAGCAAATCTGACATGTAAACTATCTTTATCCGCAGTGGAGTAAACCGCAACAGTCTCTATCCCCATCTCTTTACAGGTACGGATGATTCTAAGTGCAATCTCACCTCTGTTGGCAATTAGTATTTTTTTAAACACAGCTATTTACTTGTAGTGAAAAAATTAACCTGCTGGATCTACCAAGAATAATGGTTGATCGTATTCTACTGGCGTAGAATTAGTCACCAATATTTTGACGATTTTACCGGATATCTCAGCTTCGATTTCATTGAAAAGCTTCATTGCTTCAATAATACAAACAGTTTCACCAGTTTTGATAGTATCTCCAACGGATACAAACGGATCTGAATCTGGACTGGAGGTAAGGTAGAATGTGCCGATCATTGGGGATTTGATCTCGACTAAATTAGAAGGGGTGGAATCTGCTGCTACTGTAGGTGCCGGAATAGCAGCAGGAGCTGGTGCCGCAGCCACTTCTACCATTCTTGGGGCAGAATACTCTGCGTATTTCTTAATAGAAAGTTCAAACTCGTCAGTTTTGATTTTAACTTCCGCCAAACCAGAATTAGAGATGTAATCGATTAACTCCTGAATCTCTTTCGCTTTCATAGGTCTATTATTTAGAGGTGCCAAAAGGCAGTTTTTTAAATGGGTTATAAAAGAATAAAGCTGCTTAATTTGATGAAATCACACAGCTTGAGTAATTTATTTTACTCTTTCGGAGTAGGAACCATCGCGGGTATCTACTTTGATCATGATGTCTTGCTCCACGAAAAGTGGCACCATCACAGTAGCTCCAGTTTCTACAGTAGCAGCTTTTAACGCATTCGTAGCTGTATCTCCCTTGATTCCTGGTTCGGTGTACGTAATCATCAATTCCACGAAAGGAGGAAGCTCTACCGCAAGAGGAGTCTCTGTCTCGTCATGAATTAAAATATCGCAAAGCTGACCGTCTTTCATAAGATTAGCTCTTTCGATCAGTTTTTCTTGTATAGAAATCTGCTCAAAAGTATTGGTGTCCATGAAGTTGTAGCCCATGTCATCAGCGTAAAGAAACTGATGAGGTCTTTTCTCCACTCTAGCTGTTTCTACTTTCTCTCCGGCATTGAAAGTTTTATCAAGCGTTTTTCCAGAAGTGATTCCCTTCATTTTGGTTCTCACAAAGGCAGGGCCTTTTCCTGGTTTGACATGCTGAAACTCAACGATAGAGTAGATGTCATTATTCATTACCAGACAAAGTCCGTTTTTAAAATCTGCAGTACTAGCCATAATATTATTATCGTATTATTTTCATAAGAACTTATTTCGGATCGTATCCCCACTTGAGGTATATAGAACCCCATGTAAACCCACCTCCAAATGCAGCCATGATTAAATTGTCACCCTTTTTCAATTGGCTTTCATAGTCCCAAAGACAAAGAGGTATGGTGGCAGCAGTGGTGTTGCCATATTTCTCGATGTTCATCATCACTTTTTCAGATCCGATTTCCATACGTTTTGCGGTTGCATTGATGATTCTCATATTAGCCTGATGAGGGACTAGCCATGCAATATCGTCTCCAGTTAAACCATTTTTCTGCATAATCTCTGCACTTACATCTGCCATATTGGTAACTGCAAACTTAAACACATTAGACCCTTCTTGAAATGCATAGTGCTCTTTTGCGTCGATAGTTTCATGTGTTGCTGGCCTGCGACTTCCTCCTGCTTTCATGTGCAAGTAGGGCGCACCTGAACCGTCAGATTTAAGGATTGAGTCCATGATTCCAAGGTCTTCTGTAGTAGGCTCAAGCATAACTGCGCCTGCGCCATCACCAAAAAGAATGCAAGTAGCGCGATCTGTATAATCTACGATAGAGGACATTTTATCCGCACCTACCACAATTACCTTCTTGTGTGTGCCTGTTTGTATGAATTGGCTACCTAGCTGAAGTGCAAATAAAAATCCTGAACAAGCAGCACCGATATCGAAGCTGTAGCTATTCGTGGCACCTACTAGATGTGCAATGATGTTTGCAGTCGCAGGAAAAGGCATGTCAGGAGTTACCGTGGCACAAATGATCAAATCAACATCTAAAGGATCTATGCCGGTTTTCTCTAAAAGACCCTTAACAGCTTCTGCACCCATTACTGAGGTGCCTTGGTCTTCTCCTTTAAGTATTCTTCTTTCTTTTATTCCTGTTCTTGAGACGATCCACTCATCGTTTGTATCTACGAGCTCCTCAAGTTCTTTGTTAGTCAACCTATATTCCGGAACGTAACCTTGTATTCCGGTGATCATGGCTCTGAGTTTGTCCATTGTGCGGGGTTTAAGCTAAAATGATCAAATCATAATCATCTCAAGCTGTATGTTATAGATGTATTCTATCCTGTAAGGAAGACAAAAATATTAAAATTGTCATTCTCTACCAAAATAAATCCATCATTAGGAGGTAATAGGCTTGATATACAAGCAGTTTGGATTGGGACTGAAAACAAAAAAATCCATCTGCAAATAGCAAATGGATTTTTATAAGATTCAGTTGACTGATTAAGCCAAGATTTCTTTCTCGATGATAACTTGTCCTTTGTAGTACAATTTACCGTCCAACCAGAAAGCTCTGTGTGGTAAGTGCATTTCGCCTGTAGTAGGACATTTTGCCAAACCTGGAGCCTCCAACTTGTAATGTGTTCTTCTTTTATCTCTTCTGGTTTTCGAGATTTTTCGTTTAGGATGTGCCATTTTATGTGTGGTTTATAATTATTCCTTGTTTTTTAACTTTTTTAAAAGATCCCATCTCGGATCAACTGGTTCATTATTATCTTCATTGGAATCTGAGTCATCTGCTGCATCGTCCGAATCCTGCCCATCTATGTAAGCGTAGATTCCTTCTCCTTCGTACTCCTCATCATCCATTTCATTTCTGTAATCAGGATGAATTTTCTTTGCAGGCAAAGCCAGCAAAATAAATTCGTATATCAACTGACCCACATTGACTTTCGGGGTATCCCGAGTGATCATATTGACGTTTTCGTCGATTTCTTTTTCTTCAGCTCCGAACTTGTAAAGCATCTTTTCATGAAAATCCAGCGCATGCTCAAAAGGCTCCAAACTTCTATCGCAAGTCAGTGTTACTTTACCTGCAATATGGAAATCCATTTCAATTACGTTTGCTCCGACTTTCATCATGACCCGTACGGTCAATTCGCCTTTGTTGACAAGTTCATTGTCTTCGAAGTGCTGGAAAAATGAATCTCCAATTTCGAATCCAATTTCGTGGATGCCTTCGAGGAACTTAATAACCTCGATATCAAATGTTCTCCAGAATTTCACTATACCTCCTCTCGATTTAAGAGCGCAAAAATAGTGAATTATTATAAAAGGACGAAAGAGATGTTGAAATAATAGTTGGTTTTATTTAATAAAGCTCCCGATTTCCTTTTCAATCCTCCGATTCTTGAGGGTTGTGTAGTTGAATTATGTCTGATGCTAAGAAAATTGCTGCTCGCATCGAGCCTTCATCTGCCACGTTCTTTCCGGCTATATTATAAGCTGTCCCGTGATCTGGCGAAGTTCTAACTACAGGCAAGCCAGCAGTGAAGTTTACTCCTGTGCTGAATGCGATAGATTTAAACGGTACCAAACCCTGATCGTGATACATGGCTAAAACCCCATCAAATTTGGTCTGATGAGCCATACCGAAGAATCCATCTGCAGCGTAGGGACCAAAGACCATCTTGTTCTGATCCTTCAGGGAATGAATCGCTGGTTTGATGATTTTTTCTTCTTCTTCTCCCAGTAGCCCATCTTCGCCTGCGTGCGGGTTCAATCCCAAGATTGCGATTTTCGGCTTATTGATTCCAAAGTCTTTTTCAAGGCTTTTCAGAATAATATTGGCTTTTTGAATGATTCGCTCTGTCGTGATATTTTCAGCCACTTTTGCCAAAGGCAGATGACCGGTAACCAATCCCACACGTAACTGCTCTGATACCATGAGCATCAAGCTCTCTTTAGCGCCAACCTCATTTGTGATGAATTCTGTATGACCTACAAAGTGAAGTTCCTCAGAATTCACATTGTTTTTATTCAGTGGAGCTGTTACTAAAGCCTGGATCTTTCCTTCTTTCAAATCATTTACAGCCATTTTCAAAGTTTCCAAAGCAAATTTCCCCGCATCCTGTGTTTCCACACCAGGAATGACTTCAGGGCATTCTTCACTCACATTGATTACGTTGATACGCTTGTGTTGAATTTCGTCGATGCTTCTGATCTGCGCAAAATTGAAATCGTCTATGCCCAACTGTTTTTTATAGAAAGTCAAGGCTTTACCATGTCCATAGATCAGCGGGGTGAATGACTTGTATGTTCTATTGTCAAGTAAAGCTTTCATAGTGACTTCAATGCCTATTCCGTTAATGTCGCCAATGCTTATTCCGATAATGGGTTTGATCTTTCGTTGATGCATATAGGATGTAAGTTGGATTTGCTATTTGCTTTGGTATTGCCAGAACAACTAGCCTAGTCCTTTAGAATTATTCTCTTAATTTTGAACTTGCAATTTATAAAAATTTATCAGAGCTAACCGATGGAAAAGGTCAAAGCCAAGAAACACTTGGGACAACATTTTTTGACCGATTTAGGTATTGCGGAGCAAATAGCGCAAGCGGTCAAAGGACATCACGAAGTAACCAAAGTCCTTGAAATAGGACCAGGTATGGGAGTGCTTACTGATTTTCTGTTAAAAGGAAATCTTGATTTGCATCTAATCGATATTGATAAGGAGTCTATAGCCTATCTGCATAAAAAGTACCCAAAATTAGGTGATAAAATCATCGAGGGGGATTTTTTGAAAATGGATCTTACCGAATCATTTCAGGAAAAGTTTGCTATCATTGGCAATTTCCCATACAATATTTCCTCACAGATATTCTTCAAAGTACTGGAAGTAAAAGATCAGGTGACTGAGGTGGTCTGTATGCTACAAAAGGAAGTAGCTGAGCGTATTGCTTCGCCAAAAGGGAATAAAGACTACGGGATACTGTCTGTGCTATTACAAGCATATTATGATATAGAATATTTGTTTACTGTGCCGCCCCATGTGTTTGACCCACCTCCCAGAGTAAATTCAGGAGTTATTAGACTTACAAGGAACGCTACCGAGAAATTAGATTGTAACGAAAAGCTATTCAAACAAGTGGTGAAAGCAGGCTTTGGTAATCGTAGGAAAACCCTCAGAAATTGCATGAAGCCCTTTAATCTCCCTATTGACTTTAATTCAAATCCGATTTTGGATTTGCGTGCCGAGCAATTGGACGTAGCTGATTTTATATTTTTAACCCAAACAATCGAAGCTTCTCGTGGAAATCATTAAGCAGTTTGAACTTTCGAAGGAATACTTAGAAAGCCTACAGCAGGCAATCGAAGCACAGGACTTGAGTTTCATCCAAGAATCGCTGGATGGGGTGAATGTGGCTGATATTGCAGCGCTGTTGGATGAGTTATCGATGGAGGAATCCATCTATGTACTTCGGGTGGTGAGTGCACAGCTGGCGGCAGATATTATTATTGAGTTGGAAGCCACAACGCAGCACAGAGTTTTGAAGGAGCTGGAAGTCCAAGAGATGGCTAACTTAATTGAGCTGATGGATTCCGATGATGGAGCAGATATTCTTAATCTTTTTTTAGAAAGGGAAAGAGAAGACATTATTAGCCATTTTCAGGACAAAGTAAAATCAGATCAAGTCCTCGAACTTCTACGCTACGATGCAGACACTGCCGGGGGAATTATGGCAAAAGAATACATCCGTGCCAATAAAAACTGGAATGTCGTTCAGACCATCAACGAGATTCGTCGTCAAGCTGAAAATGTAAGTAAGATCTATTCCATTTTTGTTGTAAACAATAGACAGCAACTGATGGGAATAGTATCTCTAAAACGGATAGTTCTGGCTTCAGAAGAAACAAAGATTGAAGATATTTTTGAGGAAGAGGTGATCTCTGTTCCTACTTATATGGATCAGGAAGAGGTTGCTGAGATCATGCGTAAGTACGATTTGGAATCTGTTCCCGTGATCAATTCCAAAAATAAACTAGTAGGTAGAATCACCGTCGATGATATCTTGGATGTAATCCGTGAGGAAGCTGAGGAAGATATGCAGGCAATGACCGGTATTTCCGATACTGTGGATGAGTATGACAGTGTCATCAAACTCACCAAAGCAAGGCTTCCTTGGTTGTTGGTTGGCATTTGTGGGGGGTTGTTGGGAGCTGGATTTATTGGTTTCTTCGAAGAGGGGCTAAGCAAGGTAACAGCATTGGCATTCTTTATACCACTGATTACAGCTACTGGTGGAAATGTGGGAATTCAATCATCTTCGCTGGTCGTTCAGTCCTTGGCCAACAAGTCTATTTTCGATGATTCGTTGCCAAAGAGATTCCTGAAGGTTTTCTTGGTTGCCGTTATTAACGGTTTGATTTTGGCGAACTTCGTGTTTGGCGTTGTAGTGTTTATTTATCACAATGAGATTGCATTTGCCCTGGTTGTTTCTATTGCATTATTCTCTGTGGTGTTACTTTCCTCTTTCATGGGAACTATCACACCTATCGTTTTGGATAAATTTGGCATCAACCCTGCCTTGGCCTCTGGGCCATTTATAACTACTGCAAATGACCTAATCGGTCTTGCCGTTTATTTTTTAGTAGCCATTTCCTTACTACATATTTAATTCTTTTGAAAAAATGAAGATTCTAATCATTGATGAGATGCACGAAAGTATCATGCCTATGTTGCAAAAACAGGGGCATGAAGTTATCTATTCGCCAGAAATTACCCGTGAGGGAATTATCGCTACAGTAGCTGAATTTGACGGACTCATTATTAGATCAAAGACTCCGATGGATCGTGACCTGTTAGCGCGCGCTACCAAGTTAAAGTTTATTGGAAGGGCAGGCGCAGGGTTGGATAAGATCGACTTGGAGTATATGGCTGAAAAGGACATTAAGCTTTTTCATGCTGCAAAAGGAAATCGGGATGCTGTTGCTGAACATGCGCTTGGGATGTTACTTGCTCTATTTAATAATGTAGGAAAAGCTGATAAGGAAGTGCGAAAAGGCATTTGGGATCGCGAGGGAAACCGTGGCCATGAATTAGCAGGAAAAACAATAGGCATCATGGGCTTTGGAAATATGGGGAAATCTTTTGCTCGTAGACTTCAAGGGTTTAAAGTCAATATTTTGGCTTATGATAAATACAAGATGGATTTTGGTGATGACCTCGTCCAAGAAGTGATGTGGGAAAAACTAAAAGCAGAAACGGATGTTTTGAGTATCCACGTTCCTCTTACACCGGAAACCCGGGATTTTTTCACATTGAAAGAACTCCAAAGTTTTGCCAAACCGTTTTGGCTAATCAACACGGCGAGGGGAGAAGTGATCAGTTTCAAGACATTAAATGAAGCCTTGGATCAGGGGATTTTGCGCGGAGCGTTGTTGGATGTATTGGAAAATGAAAAGTTTGAGAAGTTCAGCTTAGAGCAAAAAGTTGAATTTGAAAAATTGGCAGCAAGAGATAATGTATTGTTTAGTCCTCATGTGGCTGGATGGACTTATGAATCCTACGAAAAGATTAATAAAGTTTTAGCTAAGAGAATCAAAAAAGCCTTTAAAGTACATTAGGGTTTTTTTACCTCTGTGTTTACAGAGATTTGCAGATTGGGCACAGCTTTTTGATTGAGAGGTAGCGTATGGGATGCACATTTTGGGAAATAGACTGATCATAATGAGGGGCTTAATGCTGTATGTATGCACGTATAAGAACTCCATTTAGACATAATCGTCTCAAATTTAATTTTTGAGCAAACGTTATTTTTTTAAGAAATACAGAGAATATATTTGTGTTCATTTTGATTTGTTCTAATAATATTTCGCTTTTCAAAATTTTATTTGGAATTTTAATTCAAACGATCAATAGTTAAAATTGACATTTTTTCTTCAACTGGTAGGTTTAGCAGAATTGGGCAAGATTTTGAGTTTTAAAGACCAATAGTAAGTTTCTCTTATCCAAAATTAGATACTGAAAACTACACCAACTATGAAAACGAATTTTATAATTAGTCTAGCCACCCTTGCAGCTTTAACTGTTTCCTGTGGTGAAAAACCCGATAATGTAAATGAGGAAAGTATAGAAGCTCAAAATGAAATGAGCGGACCTATGCATGAATCAGATACAATCATGGTGAAGCGTGACGGAACGCTACTTTCAGGAATAATGGATCAGTCAGAAACTGTCGAACTTCCTTCTCCTGTGCTTGAGGTAATAGAAATGGACGAAGCCATTTCGGCGGACAAAATAACAAATAAAAGGATGTTTGAGGAAAATGGGATTACCTATTATGAAGTTACTTTCATGACTAAAGGTGAACAATCGCTTACCATGATTTATGATGAAAATGGTAAAACAAAAGCAACAGATTAATACGCATAGATAAGCGATGATGCCTCCTTTGACCGACTGCTGGCTGCCACAAGTTTACTGAAATTTATAGACCCCAACCAGGTCTTGTAAGTAAACCCAAAATAGATGCTACGCCTATAAATGTAGGATCAGCAAAGGCCCCAGACGCGAGGAGGCGCCATCGCTTTATTTCTGTAATTAGCTATGGAACCGATTGAATCATTTGATCTTTCTGGCCTAAGGCGTCTTCTGATTGGCGAAGATATTCCTTACTCATTTTTGGTAGAAGTATTTTTCCGTACCACCTTGATGTTTTTCATAGTACTTTTTGTACTAAGATTATCAGGAAAGCGGGGTATTAAACAACTGTCAGTTTTTGAATTGGCGATAATCATATCTCTCGGATCTGCTGCCGGCGACCCCATGTTTTATGAAGACGTAGCTTTACTCCCAGCTATATTAGTCTTTGTCATAGTGATTAGTCTTTATAAACTAATAACCTATCTCACGGGAAGGTTTGAAAAAGTAGAGAGGTTAGTAGAAGGAAAGCCAGTGAAGTTGATAGAGGATGGTAAGATTCTTTACAAATCCTTTAGAAAGGAATCTTTGGCCTACGATGAGCTATTTTCCCAACTTCGACAGCAAAGTGTTACTCATCTCGGGCAGGTAGAATTTGCCTACATGGAGACTTCGGGAGATCTCAGTATATTTTATTTCCCAGATGATCAAGTCATCTATGGCTTACCTATTCTTCCTGACATATATGACTATCCATGTTCTGAATTTCAGATTGGAAAATCGTACTGCTGTACGCATTGTGGAGCGTTAAAGTCAGAAATTCGACGTGCTGAAGCTTGCGAAATTTGCAATGAAAACGTATGGATTGCGGCTAGTAAGAAACCAAGATTGACATGAATTTTAATGTACCAATTATTTGCTGATCTTTTTTAAGATCGTTATCGGAAGCAATTCTTAAAACGCTCCTGTAGCAAACAGGAAGGATAGAAGAATGAAATCCTAGCTTTGCTTTGTTTCAAAGCTTTGTTATCTTTGTTCATCAAATACAAGTTATTAATAAGGTAACGGTCCCGTCTTGCGACCGTTACTTTGTTTTTGTAGCTTTTTAAACAGAGTAGAATATGGGAACAATACAATACTATACAGAAGAAGGACTGAAGCGATTGAAGGACGAACTTCAAATGCTCAGAACCAAAGGCAGAACTGATATTTCTAACGAGATTGCTGAAGCAAGAGACAAAGGTGATCTAAGTGAGAATGCAGAATATGATGCCGCGAAGGATGCACAGGGTCACTTGGAGCTTAAGATTGCGAAATTGGAAGCTGTGGTAGGAAATGCTAGAGTACTAGACAGCTCTCAATTAGACACTTCGAAAGTTGGGATTTTGACAACTGTGAAGATCAAAAATGTAAAGAACGGCATGACCGTAAGCTATACGTTGGTGTCAGAGGAAGAGGCTGATTTGAAAGCTGGAAAGATTTCACTTGGTTCACCATTTGGAAAAGGTCTTGTGGGTAAAAAAATAGGTGAAATAGCTGAAGTGGTTGCTCCAGCAGGGACACTTCAATTCGAAATATTAGACATTACATTCTAAATTAATCCCGGCACTAGTCGGGATTTTTGTTCTTAAAGATTATGGCTTCAATTTTCACTAAAATCATCACTAGAGAAATTCCATGTCACCTTGTTGCGGAGGATGAAAATTACATTGCTTTTCTAGACATCATGCCATTAGTCAAAGGCCATGTGTTAGTTGTTCCCAAGGAAGAAGTAGATTACATTTTTGATTTGAATCCAGAGGTTCTTTCTGGCCTTCATCTTTTTGCGCAGCAAGTGGCCAAAGCCATGGACAAAACAATCAAATGTTCAAGAATTGGTGTAGCTGTGATTGGACTCGAAGTTCCTCACGCACACGTTCATCTTGTACCTCTAAAAACAATGGATGATATTAATTTCAACCGTCCTAAGTTGGATCTTAGCAACGAGGAATTGGCGGAGATTGCGGAGAGGATTAGGGGAGGTTTTGAATTGGAATAAAGAAGGAATAGAAAGTGTATTGCATGGGATAGAATAACCTTCTTTCTTCTTGCAAATTTACTTTTTAGAAATGTTAAGCAAAGTTCAATTCATAGAATTGACGTCTCCAACTTCATATCTAGGTGTTCCACCTTTTTTACTGGCTACGAAAGCTCCAAGTTTACAGGCGAAATCAAGAACTTGATTGAGTGGCTTATTTTCTAAATAGGTTTTGATAAAGCCACTGAGGAAAGCGTCGCCTGCACCTATACTGTCAGCTACGTTAACTTTATATCCTTCATGGGTGATAATTTTTCCGCTTTTATAGATTAAAGCGCCCTTGGAGCCTTGAGTCACACAGATTAAATCCATGGGATAATGCTGATCTAAATAATTGCAGACGCTTTTTACACTTGAATCTATATCAAAATAGTCTGCGAAAATTCCCAACTCATCTTCGTTTATTTTTAGAATATCTGTGAAGCTAAGTAAGGTCTCAATTATCTCAAAATCATAAAATGGAGGGCGAAAATTGGCATCAAAAATTCGTAAGGTTTTATGGTGAAGTAATTTAAGAAGGGTGGTTAGACTTTCTGTATTACGCACGCCTAGTGTGCCAAATACAAATGCATCTGAAGCAGCTACAGCCTCTTCCATTTCAGTATTCCACTGGATGAAATCCCATGCGACAGGAGATACAATCGTGTACTTGATGTTCTCTGGATCATCGTCATTTACGAGTACAGTTGATGTCTCATGTTCCTCATTAATCTGGATCAGATTCACAGGTAGATCAAATGTTTTCAAGAATTCGATGAGCTGATGGCCATCTGTATCATCTCCTATGGCGGATATCAGTCTAGAATTCAATCCGAATTGATGAAGATTGAGTGTGACGTTCATAGGTGCTCCTCCAGGCACAGGGCCTGAAGGCAAGCAATCCCAAAGCATCTCTCCAAATATGACTACGTTATGCTGCATTGGTATTATGTAAATCTTGTTGTATTTGTTCTAGTGAACGGCCTTTGGTTTCTGGCATTTTGTATTTGACCCAAAGTAATTGCCATACCATCATCAGGGCGAAGAATGCAAAGATATATCCCGGCCCAAATTGATTGGCGAAAAAAGGGAAAACGTTAGCAATCAATGCCGCTAAAATCCAATGTGTAAAACAGCCGATCGATTGCCCGTACGCACGGAGTTCATTGGGGAATACCTCAGAAATAAATACCCAAATGACTGCTCCTTGACCCACCGCGTGAGATGCTATGAAACCAAATACAAATATCGGTAACCAAAAGTTGTCTATTCCTCCTATTAGAAAATTGTAAGCCATGAGAGAAAGTGAGATAATATAACCAATAGAGCCAATGTACATTAGCTTTTTTCGACCAATTCTATCTATTAAATACAACCCGACAAAAGTAGCTAAGAGATTCACCACGCCTATTCCAATGGTGGAGAGAAGTGCGGATTCTGTAGATATTCCTGCCATTTCAAAGACTCTAGGAGCAAAGTAGATTATCGCATTGATGCCAGAAACCTGATTGAAGAAGGCAATGAAAATGGCCAACATGGTAGTTGATAAAAACGCTTTGCTGAATAGGGCAGAAAAGCTCCCCTTTTGTTTGATGCTCTGTTCTTCAATGATTGCCAAACGAATAGCTTCATCTACGCCTTCTGGATCGGTTCTGGTTAGTATTTCTCTCGCTTTAACTTGGTCGTTAAACTTAGCGATCAACCAGCGGGGACTTTCCGGTATTCTGAAAATCATCACTGTGTAAATCAAAGCCGGGACTGCTTCCATTCCGAGCATCCATCTCCAATCGTTTGCAATTCCAGCTGTGCCGATCAGGTAATTTGACAAGTAGGCGATTAGAATACCGAAGACGATATTGAACTGGTAGAGTGCTACAAGTAGTCCTCTGTTTTTGGCAGGAGCGATTTCAGAGATATACATAGGAGCTACCACCGAAGAAGCACCGACACCTAAACCTCCGATAAATCTAAAAAACATAAATGAAAACTCATCTGGAGCCATTCCTGAGCCTACAGCAGAGATCAGATACAATGCTCCAATCCAGAGTAGACTTTTTTTCCTTCCAAATTTATCTGCGGGAATTCCTCCAAATAAAGCTCCAATCACAGTCCCGTAAAGCGCCATGGCAATAGCAAGACCGTGAGTGAGGTCATTTAATTTCCAGACCTCCTGAATAGCTCGCTCAGCACCAGATATCACGGCAGTATCAAATCCAAATAAAAAGCCGCCCAAAGCGGCTGTGATTGAGAGGAAAAAAGCGTATTGTTTAGAATTCATAGATTCTGAGTTTGATAAAGTTTGCTAAACTAACCAGAAGCGGAATAAATCAAAACTCAGAGAATAAATTTGCCGACTTTTTATCGAAAAGGATAAATAAAACTGCCAAATCTCTCAACTATGGCCTTTTCAAGGGTTTCTCTGTGATCTGGATGAGCGATGCGCATCAGGTCATATGCACGCTGACGTAAGTTTTTGCCGTAAAGATTTACCATTCCGTATTCTGTGACCACGTATTGCATATGCGCTCTGGTAGTGACTACTCCAGCTCCTTCTTTTAGGAAAGGGACTATCTTGGAAGTTCCTTTTCGGGTAGCGGAAGTCATAGCCATAATTGGCTTACCACCTTCAGATAGTGAAGCACCACGCATGAAGTCCATTTGTCCACCTACGCCTGAATATTGGTAACTTCCAATAGAATCTGCGCAAACTTGGCCTGTGATATCCATTTCCACACAGCTATTGATGGAAATTACTTTAGGGTTCTTACGAATTACAGCAGTGTCATTGACATATGCTGCCTCATGGAACGAGAACTCGGGATTATCATCTATAGTATCATATAATTCTTTGGTGCCTGTCACGAAAGCAGAGACAATTTTTCCAGGGTGTTTTTTCTTGTATTTATTGGTGATCGCTCCTGACTTGAGAAGCCCCAGGATTCCGTTTGAGAACATCTCGGTATGAATACCCAAGTCTTTATGTTGCTTTAGCGAGTCAAGTACTGCATCCGGAATAGCACCAATTCCCATTTGAAGCGTAGAGCGATCTTCGATAAGTGACGCACAGTGATTTCCGATTTTACGCTCTATTTCTGTGATTTTTTCACCATAATCCACTTGTGGCAGAGGTTCATCCACGTGAATTGCTGCATGAAACTTCGAAATATGAATCTGCCCATCTCCATGTGTTCTTGGCATTTGTTTGTTGACTTGGGCGATGATAGTCCTAGCGGTTTCCACAGCTGGTTTGGCTATATCTACAGATGTGCCAAGTGAGCAGAATCCGTGCGTATCCGGCTCAGAAACTTGTATGATGGCAACATCTAATTTCAGGATGTTTTGTCTAAACAGATGGCCAATTTCACTTAGGAAAATTGGGACATAGCCTCCATGTTCTGAATTGACCGAATTTCGTACATTTTGCGATACAAAGAGAGAATTCATGTAAAAGCTGTTTTTACATTCCTGCGAAACTAATGGCATGTCACCCAATGTCGAAATGGCGACTATTTCCACATCTTTAAGCTCGTCTTTTCTGGCCGCCAGAGCATATAAGAGCGTAGTCGGTGTAGCTGCACTCCCATGAATAAAAACTCTCTGATGACTCTGGATGGAAGAAACGGCAATTTCTGGTGTGACATAGTTAATCATAGCGGTAAAAATAAAGTTTAAAGCACGTTTAAATCCGAATCTACAAGTTCATGAAAATTCCGTTAAAAAGGGCTTCAAACGCAAATTCAATAATTCAGAAAGCCAAATTATATTTTGTTTTTCATCCGATGGCGAAAGTGGAGCACTTTTATAATTGCTATATTTGTCAAGGGCAACTTGACAGGGAAAACCCTTTTTGCCTACAAAAACAGAATACTGTAACAAGCTAATCCAACTCCATGACGACCATTCCTGAGAGCTACAAACCCAAAAATCACATTAGAATAGTTACTGCTGCCTCGCTCTTTGATGGGCACGATGCAGCGATTAATATAATGCGCCGCATCATTCAGTCCACGGGCTGTGAGGTGATACATTTAGGTCATAATCGATCCGTGCAAGACATCGTGGATTGTGCGATACAAGAAGACGTGCAGGCAATCGCTATTACTTCCTACCAAGGTGGGCATGTAGAGTTTTTCAAATACATGTATGATTTGCTTCGGGAAAAAGGAGCTGCTCACGTAAAGATTTTTGGAGGAGGAGGAGGAACGATTCTTCCTGAGGAGATCCGCGAATTGCAGGATTACGGCATCACTAGAATTTACGCCCCTGACGATGGGCGTGCTATGGGATTGCAGGGAATGATTAATGACCTGGTAAGTCAGTGTGACTTTGCTATCGGAGATCAGCTGTCGGAAGAATTTGTGCTGAGCGTGGCTAATAAAGAGCACGTAGCGAGAGCTATTTCTGCTTTCGAAAACTTCCCTGAAAAGTCTTCAGACCTTTTGGAAAAAGTAAGAAAACAAAGTAAGGAGTGTAAAACTCCGGTTTTAGGAATCACTGGAACTGGTGGAGCAGGTAAGTCCTCTCTGGTAGATGAACTGGTTCGGAGGTTCCTAATGGACTTCGAAGATAAAACGCTGGCTATCATATCAGTTGATCCATCCAAGCGAAAAACTGGTGGAGCATTGCTTGGTGATCGAATTCGTATGAATGCCATTCATCATCCACGCGTTTACATGCGATCCCTAGCTACTAGACAGTCCAATCTCGCCCTATCGCGCTATGTGCAGGATGCGGTGGATACAGTGAAAGCTGCTGGTTTTGATATGGTGATTTTGGAAACCTCCGGAATTGGTCAATCGGATACAGAGATTATTGAGCATTCAGATCTTTCGCTTTATGTGATGACGCCTGAGTACGGTGCTGCTTCGCAACTGGAGAAGATCGACATGCTGGACTTTGCCGATGTGATTGCATTGAATAAGTTTGATAAAAGAGGCGCTCTAGATGCAATTCGTGATGTGAAAAAGCAATTTAAGAGAAATCACCATCTATGGGAAACCAAGGATGAGGATCTACCTGTTTTTGGCACTATAGCCTCCCAATTCAATGATCCGGGAATGAACCAGCTTTATCGCACACTGATTTCCAAAATCGCTGAGAAACATCCAGAACTGGCCAGTAACTTTGAATTGACTGCAGGTAGCTCGGAAAAAATCTACATTATTCCACCAGCTAGAACGCGTTACCTATCTGAGATTTCTGAAATCAACAGAAACTACGATGTTTGGGTAGAAGAACAGCGAGAACTTGCCCAACAACTCTATAGTATTACAAAGTCTATTGAAGCGATAGCAAACACGAAAGTGGAGGACAAGGATCGTTTGATCAAGGAACTCCAGGAAGTATATGCTCAAGTGGAACTAGAGTTTGATCCAAAGAATAGGAAGTGGCTTGAGGAGTGGTCTTCTGAAGTAGCTAAGTATTCCGAGGATTTTTATGTTTTCAAGGTACGCGACAAGGAGATTAAGATTAAAACTTTCTCTACTTCACTGTCTGAGACTAGAATACCGAAGGTGTCGTTGCCTAAGTATGAAGCTTGGGGAGATATTTTGAAATGGGGATTGAGGGAAAATGTACCAGGCAAGTTTCCTTATACAGCTGGAGTTTTTCCATTCAAAAGAGAAGGGGAAGACCCTACCCGAATGTTTGCCGGAGAAGGCGGGCCAGAGCGAACCAATAAGCGCTTTCATTATGTATCTAAGGGTATGGATGCAAAGCGACTTTCCACAGCTTTTGACTCTGTGACTTTATACAGAGAAGATCCTGACTATCGACCTGATATCTATGGTAAGATTGGTAATTCGGGAGTGAACGTGTGCTGTCTGGATGATGCAAAGAAGCTCTATTCAGGCTTTAATTTGGTAGATCCAATGACCTCAGTGTCAATGACTATTAATGGTCCGGCAGCTACGATGACTGCATTCTTTATGAATGCGGCTATTGATCAGCAATGCGAGGTTTATATCAAGGAGCAAGGCCTGGAGAACGAGATAGATCAAAAGATCGACCAGATCTATAACAACAAAAACCTTCCTAGGCCTACATATAATGCTAACGTGCCAGAAGGTAATGATGGCCTGGGTCTGATGCTTTTGGGAGTAACTGGAGATCAGGTTTTGGCTGCCGAAGTTTATCAGAAAATCAAAGTAGATACCATTGCTAGAGTCAGAGGAACTGTGCAAGCAGATATTCTGAAGGAAGATCAGGCGCAGAATACCTGTATTTTCTCTACGGAATTTTCCTTGAGACTCATGGGCGATATGCAGCAATATTTCATTGAGCAGAGCATTCGCAATTTTTATTCAGTGTCGATTTCAGGATATCATATCGCGGAGGCAGGTGCTAATCCGATTACGCAGTTGGCATTGACACTTTCCAACGGCTTTACTTACGTCGAATACTATGTGAGTCGAGGAATGAATATCAACGAATTTGCTCCAAATCTTTCCTTCTTTTTCTCCAATGGGATCGATCCTGAATATGCAGTTATTGGCAGAGTTGCTCGTAGAGTTTGGGCAAAAGCTATGAAGCTAAAGTATGGTGCAAATGAACGGTCGCAGATGTTGAAGTACCATATTCAGACCTCTGGCCGCTCACTTCATGCGCAGGAAATTGATTTCAACGACATCCGAACCACCCTGCAGGCGCTGTATGCGATTTATGATAATTGCAACTCTTTGCACACAAATGCATATGACGAAGCGATCACAACGCCTACTGAAGCGTCAGTTCGTAGAGCGATGGCTATTCAGTTGATTATCAATAAGGAATTGGGACTTGCAAAAAATGAAAACCCTATACAAGGCGCCTTTATTATTGAGGAACTGACAGACTTGATAGAGGAGGCTGTCTATGTGGAGTTTGACAGAATCACAGAACGGGGAGGAGTACTTGGTGCGATGGAAACCATGTATCAACGGGGCAAAATTCAGGAGGAAAGCATGCATTATGAAATGCTTAAGCACACGGGCGAGTACCCGATCATCGGTGTGAATACTTTCCTTTCTTCAGACGGATCACCTACGGTAACTCCAAGAGAAGTGATCCGCGCTGAGAAAGAGGAAAAAGAAGCTCAGATTAAAACACTGCAAACGCTGCATGCGGCGAACCCTGATTTGGTAGAAGAGCAGCTTCAGGCGCTTAGAAAAGTGTCGGTAAATAATGAAAACATCTTCGAGGAACTAATGGAGGCCGCAAAGTATTGTTCACTTGGACAGATTACACGTGCACTCTATGAAGTAGGCGGCCAGTATCGCCGAAATATGTAGAAATGAAGACCGCAGTAGCTAAGTAGAAAAAGTAAACCGTAAACTTTGTATTGTGTTAAGAGCACACCAAAAATTTAAAAAGAATAGTCTTAGGACTTTAATCAGAAGAAATAATGGCGAAAAGGAATGTAACAGTTCGCATGAAAGCGGATCACGAATACGAAGCGGTAAATCCACAGGGAAATGTAGTCCAGATCGATATGTACGATCCTCAGGATAAAAAAGCTCAATCGCCTATGGATATGCTCCTTTCTGCATTGGGATCTTGTGCATCTGTGGATGCTGTCTTGATGATGAAAAAGAAGCGAAAAAAAATCACTGATTTTATAGTGGAAGTGGAGGGAGTAAGGAGCGAAGGTGTTCCAGCATTCTATACCGATATTCATTTGAAATTCATCTTAATTTCGCCAGACGCAAAGGAGGAAGAATTTGAAAAAGTAGTTGCGTTATCTGTAGAGAAATACTGCTCAGTAGCCTCTTCATTGAAGGCTAATATTACTTTTTCATCAGAGGTAAAAACGTCTTAATGAGAGTTGTACAAGAATTTACCCAAGAAGACATTCGTGTCAGTGTGTTCTCCTGGAATAATAAGTATATCCTCAAATTTGAACTGGGGCCAATGGAGCAGACATTCAAAATATCAGAGATGGATGTACTCGAAGAAACCGATCTAAAAAATTTCTGGACTGGTGATTTTTTTGAAAAAGTGAAATTGCGATTTAAGGAAATGGGGCAATCATTTCGTGCAGAGGTGGAAAATTTATAATTTCCACCTCTGCACAAACTATATGAAGTCAGCTATCTTTTGCATTTTTCCAATCCTCATCTTTTTAAGTTCCTGTGAGCCAATTACTAAAACCAGTAGTAACCATAGTTTAGTCTTTGACCTGTCGATTACACTGGAGATAGAATCCGAGCTTACTCAGCTCAATGAGGAGATAATTTTTTTAAAGGATCATTTCGAATTCCTTTTGGCAAATAGAGATAGTTTACTCAACCATGTAGAAGTAAGTAAGTACAGTTTTGATGGGGGATTTTCCATTAATACCCCTATGGATTCTGAGAAGTTAAGTTCGGTAGTGATTTTAAACAGCACAACCGATTTTGACAAAGCCATGGAAAATGTATTGATCAGCAACGGCATGGACTCGCTTTTTAATCAGACTTTTGAAAAATATGGTATGCTCGCGCAGGTTTATTACAATACTGTAGACCAAGTGTCCCGTGTTTTTCCAGCGTATGACGCCAAGACTCTTTTAGATCCTAGTCTTGTTGACTTGACGAGTTTCAATTTCTTTTACGAAGGTGATTTGGAACATAACCCTGAGAAAGGCCCTGTGTGGATCCCGGAGGTTTATGTCGACCCCGCAGGTAGAGGATGGATACTTTCATTGGTTCACCCTGTGTTTGAGCAGGGTGAATTGTATGCTGTGTTAGGAATAGATATTACAGTAGATGTGATTATCGGGCGGTATTTAGAAAAGAAGGAAGGGAATTTTTTGATAGTAAATAGCAAAGGGGATATTGTGGGTGGAAATGCTGCTGCGATAGAAGCCTTGAGTTTTCCTCCTTTACTCAATCATGTCTATAGAGAAACCATTCATGCAGATAACTTTCGTATTTCGGACTTTAATTTATTCAATAGTAAGAATAGAGAGGTTCGGATGATGGCACAGTCATTTTTATTGAAGAAGGAATCTCATTATTTTTTTAAGGATGAATTTAGCCCAAAAGCGGCCTATGCGGTTGCTTTTAGTCTTCTAGATTGGTATTTGATCGAAATTGAAATAGGATCCTAATGAAACAAAGGATTGGATATCGCAGAGATTTTTTGCTAACGATTTTTAGCGGAATTGGCTTAGTGATCTTAGTGATTATGTTGGGCGTAAGTTTTTTTATAGCTATTACTGATGCAGAAATCATTTCCCGAAAGCGGTTTCTAAGAAAGCAGACAGAGCTGGCCGCAACAGAGATTGAGATTGCACTGGATCGGTTTGAAGTCAATGCGGAGGAGGTGGTGGATTATCTGGAAAATGAGGATTTGGATAAAGATGGGGTCAGGGGTGATTTGACGAAAGCGGTTAGAGATGTTTTTAATAATTATCCAGGTCTTATAGATACGGTCTGGATAAATCTTCAAGACTCTGTTATTTATTTGACTAGGACTGAAAGAAATGATTTCATTCGTGGAGAATTTCATGGAATGGTTCCTTCAAATGGGGATAGGGATTTTATTTTTTCCACGAAGGGGAAAGAATTGGGTTTTCAACTTACTTTTTCTTTAACTCCAGTCAGATTTACTAAGGATTTTGTGACTCATTATTATTTGAATAAGGGCGGGAGCAAACTTCTGATGTTAGGCGGAGAGTTGAAGAATTTGGATCAAGGGCTGCAAGAGTCCTTATTAGAAATTGATGCTATTTCTATTCAGCATATTCAAAGTGATGTTGCGATTGGTGTACTGGGGATTTATGAAGTTGATTGGAAGCAAGGAACATCTTCGGGAGCCGGTATTCTAGTACAATATCCCTTTGACTTTGGGGAGTTTTATGAAAATGCCTCGCTGTTATTTGTGGTTGAATCAGAGTCAGTAACTAGTGGGATTTACAGCACTTACCTGTTTTTATTCTCCGGTTTTGTTTTCCTGCTTATAGGAACTGTGGTTTTCTTCACTCTATCATTAAAGAATAGGCTAGCTTCCCAAAAGCTCATTGAAGAAAGTGCTGACGAGATTTCAGAGTTATTTGACCAGCAAAACATCCTATTAAAGGAACTTCGGGGTTTTGTATTTTTCCATAATTTCAAAGGAGAAATTACCAGAGTTAGTGATGAGGTGGAGGAAATATTGGGTCACCCTAAATCTGAGTTTTTAGAGACATTTACAGGGAAAAAAGGACATGAAGACGCAATAAATGTCAAGAGTTTGGTGAAGAGCGCACTAAGTCAGGACAAGTCCTTCATTGATTTGGAATATGATTTCGAAAAGCCTGATGGATCAAAAGTTAGGCTTAGAATATTCGAAAAATTAGTTTTTGATGAGCAAGGAAGATATAATGGAGGGCTTGGTATATGTACCGATGTCACAGATCAATTTCTAAGCAAGCAAGAATTGATTGAAAGTGGAAAACGACTACAAAATTTGATTGATAATATCCCTGATATCATATTCGCCTATGATAATGAAGGGATAGTTTTGGAGTCTCATGCCAGAGATCAAAAATCCCTGAAATTAATTGCTCACAGTCTAATTGGAGAATCTTTGTTTGATTTGGTTCCCACAACGCAGCGAGAGCAAACGCAAGTTGCTTTTAATCTGGCTAGAAAAACAGGTCAAATCCAAACGGTGGATTTGAAAATCATTACAGAACAAGATAATCAGTACTTCGAAGTGCGTTTTTTTCCATTGGATACTAAGCGCATGATGTCCATTGCTAAAGACATCACTAGTCAGCGTATTTGGGAAAAAGGGCTAGTGCAAGCTATGAATGCCGCTGATCAGGCGAGTAGAGCTAAGTCCGAGTTCTTAGCGAATATGAGTCATGAAATAAGAACTCCCATGAATGGACTTCTGGGGATTATTGACTTGCTAGACCAAACCCCACTGGATACTTTACAACTGCAATACACTGAAATCATCAAGAATTCAGGCAATTCATTGTTGAATATTATCAAAGATATTCTTGATTATTCTAAAATTGAAGCAGGAAAAATTGATATCCATGCTATGGTCTTTTGTCCTGCTGATGAGTTGGAAAAGCAGGTTCAGATATTTTATGGTTTAGCCCAGAAAAAAGGGGTGATTTTAACTACCCTATATGAGCCGGGGACGAATGAACTGATGGAGGGTGATGTGGAAAAGATCAATCAGGTGATTTTGAATCTTGTGGGAAATGCGGTGAAGTTTACTCCTAACGGAGGAACGGTGTTGGTAAAGCTTGAAATCGAGAATATTTCTGGAGATATTAATTACCTGAAATGTAGCGTCAAGGATAGTGGAATAGGGATTCCTGCAGATGAAATACCAAGGCTTACAGATCCTTTTTATCAAGTCGAAAGTGCAAGTAACAGGAGTTTTCAAGGTACTGGATTAGGATTAGCTATTGCCAAGAGGATTGTGGAGTTGATGGGAGGAGAATTGACTATTTCCAGTGAGCTTGAGCAGGGTTCTATCTTTGCTTTCTCGGTACTATTGAAAAAGGCTCCGGAAATTATCTCAGAAAATCCTTCTAGTATGCAGCCCAAACGGACAAATTGGAATGGAATGGCAACAGAGTATCCCGCTCGAATTTTACTAGCCGAAGATAATGACTTAAACCTACAGCTGATGACTTTGATGTTTGAGCAGTTGGGCTACGACTTTGAGATAGCCAAAAATGGACAAGAAGCGCTGGAGATGGTTAGTCAGAAAGAGTTTGATATAATTCTGATGGATGTGCAAATGCCTGTACTAAATGGTCTGCAAGCAGCTAAAGAAATCAGAAAGCTAGGAGAAAAGGGGAAGATTTTCATTGTTGGTTTATCTGCTAATGTCTTTGACGAGGACCAGAAAAAAGCAGCTGAAGCCGGGATGGATGATTACCTCACTAAACCCATTCGATTGGCAGTACTGGCAGAAAAAATCAAAGAATATTCCTCGAAGAGATATTCCTGAAAAGTAAAATAAAAAGCCGGCTGTGGGACCGGCTTTTTACTTATAATGGAGTATTGATATCAAATGCTTCCAGATAATCTGAAACTCGCTTGACAAATTTCCCTCCCAGGGAACCATCTACAACTCTATGGTCATATGAGTGGGAAAGGAACATTTTGTGTCTTATTGCAATCACATCCCCCGTCGGAGTTTCTACTACAGCAGGTTTTTTTACAATAGCTCCCACGGCCATGATAGCTACCTGAGGTTGAGGAATGATAGGAGTACCCATTACATTTCCAAATGAACCTACATTAGAAACAGTATAGGTGCCACCAGCCAAATGATCCGGAGTCAATTTATTGTTTCTGGCAAGATTGGCCAGTTCATTCACTTTTTTAGAAATTCCTACCAAATTCAACTGGTCGGCATTTCGTATGATTGGTACAATCAGATTCCCGTTAGGCAATGCAACTGCCATACCTACATTGATATCTTTTTTTCTGATGATTCTGTCTCCATCCACGGAGATATTGATCATTGGAAAATCTCTAATAGCTTTGGATACAGCCTCGATAAAGAACGGGGTATAGGTAATAGACTCACCAAATTTTGTCTTGTAATCATGCTTGTTTCGCTCGCGCCACAACACGATATTCGTCATATCTGTCTCTACAAAAGATGTGACGTGTGCTGAGGTACGTTTTGAGTCCAACATGCGCTGAGCAATCATCTTACGCATGCGATCCATCTCTATGATCTCATCTGTGCCAGATATACTCATCTGAGCTTTTGGTGTGGAGATAGAAGGAATTGAAGTTGCAGGTTTGGAAGCAGCAATTCTTGATGCTAAGTAATTCAGCATATCCTGCTTAGTTACTCTTGCTTCTTTTCCTGTACCAGGAACTTTCGAGAGCTCAAGTTTAGATATTCCTTCTTCCTTAGCAATGCTTTGTACTAGCGGTGAATAGAACCTCTCATCCACTGAATCAATAGTTTCCGAATTACCCAAAATTGCAGCTGTGTTTTCTGGAGCAGCTGCTACTAGCTCTTCTTTCTTGGTGTCTACTTTTGTTTCTTTAGCGGCAGCGCTATGTTCTTCACCCGCGGTTTCGATGATAGCTATCGGAGCACCCACTGCAATTACGTCACCTTCTTTTGCAAGAATTTGCTTTAAGATACCTGCATGTGTGGAAGGGACTTCCGTGTCCACTTTATCCGTAGCTACTTCTAGCACGGATTCATCCTGTTCTATCGTGTCACCCACATTTTTCAGCCAGGTCAGCACTGTACCTTCTATGATACTCTCGCCCATTTTGGGCATCAGCATTTCTACAATTGCCATGGTTATGATTTAATAATTTATTGGGTTTATTTACAAGTTTTAAAATTAAATTTTAAAAAACTCTATCCCAAACCTTTCAATAGAAATTTTATTTGTTATTTCTCTAAAATACAAATTCTAAGCAAATTCAAAACCGCGACAGCCGTAAGTTGAATATTGAGCATCCTATCCTGAGTAAGCTGAAGCTTTTTCGTTTGAACAAAGCTATTTCCTGCGCAAGCAATCCAAACAGTGCCCACAGGTTTTTCATCAGTTCCTCCAGTTGGGCCCGCAATTCCGCTACTTGCCAATCCGAAATCTGAGTTGAATAATTCGCGAACATGCGTTGACATCTCTTGTACTGTTTCTTCACTTACAGCACCAAAGGACGTTAAGGTTTCATTCTTTACGTGTAGAATTTCATTCTTAAACTGGTTATGATAAGGAATTACAGCTCCTTGAAAATACGAACTACTGCCAGCTATACTGGAAATCAGATGAGAAATGTACCCTCCTGAACAGCTTTCAGCCAACGCTACCGTTTTCTTATTGACAGTTAAAAGCTTGCCGATGGCTGATTCCAATGACTCTGAATCATAGCCATAAATGTATTTTTCAATAGTAGGTAAAATAAAATTTATTTGCTTTTGAATGTCATTTTCAATCTCAATTTTGTCTGTCCCAAAACCTGTAAGTCTAAGCTTGACGTGGCCTAAGGATGGTAAATAAGCCAATCGAATAGTGGAAGGAAGTGCATTTTCCCAGTCTCTAATCAAATCTGCCAACCAGCTTTCACCTATTCCAACAGTTTTAATCATACGATGCACAATGATAGGAACGGGAAATAGCGTAGGAAGCTTTGGTAGAACAAAATCAGTCATCAGCTTTTTCATCTCATGCGGTACCCCCGGCATAGACATCCAGTAGGTTCCGTTTCGTTCAAACCACATTCCTGGTGCCGTTCCAACTTCATTTGGTATGTAAGTGCAACAGGACGGAAGGTGTCCTTGAAGTTCATTTATCGGAGTAATCTCTCTTCCCCGTCTATGGAAAAATTCTTTTACTGCTTTTACAGCAGCAACATTTTCTACGATAGGACAGTTGAAATATTCCGCCATTAGTGCCTTTGTGAGGTCATCTTGTGTCGGCCCTAGTCCACCTGTGAT
>Ga0105054_10003057_pt1 | contig 26286 bp, 24 predicted proteins | sample BON02_FD_78091 | JGI IMG/M metagenome (GOLD analysis project Ga0105054, IMG submission 78091) | Freshwater microbial communities from Lake Bonney liftoff mats and glacier meltwater in Antarctica - BON-02 (megahit assembly) | ecosystem: Environmental > Aquatic > Freshwater > Ice > Glacier...
AAAGATGCCTATTCATTCCATCTTGATCATGAATCATTACAAGAAACCTATGATAATATGTTTGCCGCTTACACCCGTATTTTTGATCGTATCGGGCTAAATTTCCGTCCCGTGCAAGCTGACACCGGCAGTATTGGTGGTGAACAATCTCATGAGTTTCATGTGTTGGCGAGTTCGGGTGAAGATGCCATTGTATTCAGTGATCGTAGTGATTATGCCGCTAATATTGAATTAGCCGAAGCGGTTGCGCCTGCCGGTCAACGCGCCGCAGCAACAGCGGTTATGGCCATTATTGATACACCAAAAAAACATACTATAGATGAAGTCTGCGAGTTCCTAGATATTCCACCAACGCAGTGTCTAAAAACATTATTAGTTGAAGGGACTGAAGAAGGCACTGTCGTGGCATTGGTGTTACGCGGCGACCATGATCTTAATGACATTAAGGCTGAAAAACATCCTGATGTTGCCGCGCCGCTTACGTTTGCTACTCCCGAACAAGTATTACTCGCTTGTGGTGCCAACATTGGTTCTATTGGCCCTATAGGTTTATCTATACCGGTTATTGTTGATCGCGCCGCTGCGCATGCTGTTGACTTTGTCTGTGGTGCAAATGAAGATGACAAACATTTAATCGGCGTGAACTGGGCGCGTGATTTAGCTGAACCAGAAACCGCTGACTTACGTAATGTCGTAGTGGGTGATGCTAGTCCAGACGGTCAAGGTACATTGGATATTGCACGTGGCATTGAAGTCGGCCATATATTCCAACTCGGTGACAATTACAGCAAAAAACTCAATGCCAATGTATTAGCAGACACCGGTAAATCACAGATCCTCACCATGGGCTGTTACGGCATTGGCGTCTCGCGCGTAGTCGCAGCGGCTATCGAACAAAACCATGATGATCGTGGCATCATTTGGCCATTATCTATCGCACCTTTCCAAGTCGTTTTAGTACCCATTAATGCCCATAAATCAGTACGTTTACGTGAAGCGGCAGAAGCCTTATACATTCAGTTAGTAGAAGCAGGTTTTGATATTCTGTTTGATGATCGAGGTCTACGGCCCGGTGTTGCGTTTGCTGATATGGAATTGATGGGTATTCCACACCGCTTAGTATTGGGTGAACGTGGTTTAGATGAAGGACTGATTGAATATAAACGTCGCGCTGATGGCGATGCTGCCGAGTTCCCTATTAGTGATGTCATTGCAGAATTAACATCACGGCTAGCCGCAAAATAAGTACCTGAGATTTTTCGCAATATGACCGTTATAAAAAAACAAGACTTCATTGATAGTATCAGCGATGCCTTGCAGTTTATTGCCTGTTATCACCCTAAAGATTTTATTCAGGCAATGGCCAAGGCATACGACTTAGAACAATCGGCAGCCGCAAAAGATGCTATCGCTCAAATTCTTGTTAACTCACGCATGTGCGCAGAAGATAAACGACCTATTTGCCAAGATACCGGCATTGTTAATGTGTTTATCAAAGTCGGCATGGATGTACAATGGCAAACAGATCAAAGTCTTGATGATATGGTCAATGAAGGTGTTCGCCGCGCTTATCTGCATCCAGATAATGTATTACGCGCGTCGATAGTCAGCGATCCACTCGGAGCACGCATCAATACTAAAGACAATACCCCCGCCGTTATTCATACTGAAATAGTGTTGGGTGATAAGGTTGAAATCCATATCGCTGCGAAAGGTGGCGGCTCTGAAAACAAAGCCAAATTTGCCATACTTAATCCTAGCGATAACTTGGTTGACTGGGTATTAGAAACAGTACCTAAAATGGGCGCAGGTTGGTGTCCACCTGGCATTATCAGCATTGGCGTTGGAGGTACCGCCGAAAAAGCGATGTTGATGGCCAAACAATCGTTGATGGAATCTATCGATATTCAAGATTTAATGGCTCGAGGTGCGCAAACAGCGACTGAAAAGCTGCGACTTGAGTTATATAAAAAAATCAATCAACTGGGTATCGGCGCACAAGGTTTAGGTGGTCTGACTACGGTGCTTGATGTCAAAGTGAGTGAGTATCCCACTCATGCAGCTTCATTACCTGTGGCGATGATTCCTAATTGTGCCGCTACCCGTCATACTCATTTCACACTTGATGGCAGTGGCCCCGCTCAATTTGAACCACCTAGTTTATTGGATTGGCCTGACATTACTTGGCAAGCCGCCGCTAATACCCGCCATATTGATTTGAATACCGTTACTCAAGCCGATATTGAACAGTGGCAACGGGGTGATACCTTACTGCTATCAGGACCTTTACTAACAGGTCGTGACGCCGCTCATAAAAAGATTGCTGATCTATTTGCCCATGGAGAGTCACTACCTGCAGGGCTCGATTTCCATAATCGTTTTATCTATTATGTAGGTCCTGTCGATCCTGTTAAAAATGAAATTGTTGGCCCAGCAGGCCCCACTACAGCAACACGCATGGATAAGTTTACAGATATGATGTTAGAACAAACTGGACTACTTGGTATGATAGGAAAAGCTGAACGCGGTATGATGGCTATAGATTCGATCAAAAAACATCGTTCAGTATCATTGATTGCCGTAGGTGGCTCGGCCTATTTAGTATCCAAAGCCATCAAGGCTTCACGTATAGTAGCCTTTGAAGAACTCGGGATGGAAGCTGTGCGTGAATTTACCGTGGAAAATATGCCCGTCACTGTCGCTGTTGATAGCCGTGGCGAATCTGTTCATAATTCAGGCCCTAAAGAATGGAAGCAGAAAATAGCTGACATTCCCTTTAACACTACTCCTCACTAATTTTTTAGGAATACAACATGATTTTTGCTATCGCATTACATCTTTTATCTTCAGTCATTTGGGTTGGCGGCATGTTTTTCGCCTACATGATATTACGTCCTGTCGCTGGCAGTCTTCTGGAAGCACCAATAAGACTCACCTTATGGTCACAGGTATTTGAACGCTTTTTCCCATGGGTCTGGGCGGCAGTCGTTATTCTACTGGCAAGTGGTTTATGGCTTATCAAAGGTTTTGGCGGCATGGCAGCTGTCGGCCCACATATTCATATCATGCTGACATTGGGTTTAGTGATGATGTTGCTATTCATGCATCTATTTTTCAGCCCGTATAAAAAGTTACAACGCGCTGTTATCTCTAAGGAATGGGAAGCCGGCGGCAAAGCGCTCAATCAAATTCGTCAATTGATTGTTATCAATCTTAGTATTGGCTTGATTGTTGTTGTTGTGGCTTCTGCTGGCCGATACATTTAGCTCATCATGCCATGTTACGATATAAAATCACTCTGATTGTTAGCGCAGTGTTATTACCTGCGCTAGCTTGGTCAGCCGATCCTATTCAAAAGATCTATACTGACGATGGCACTGTAGCGTTTTCTAATATCCCCAACAATAAAAGTGCCGCTAAAACAACGTTTATCTACAAATCAAAATCTAATTCCATTGTTACCTTTTCAGATCACAAACCCATAAATGCAGATTATGAGATATTACGATTTGATTGTTATGCCTGCAATCCTTCTTCAACGATCAACTGGAATACGGTTCAACTTAATACTACTGATTATGCTACTTTAGTTAAGCTTAGCGCCAACACACATGCAGTTGATCCAGCACTAGTGCGTGCCCTAATTCATGCTGAATCGCATTTTAACCCTAACGCTAAATCACGCGTTGGTGCGCAAGGTTTAATGCAGCTCATGCCTGCAACCGCAAAAGAACTGGGTGTTAACAATGTTTTTAACCCACAACAAAATATTCAAGGTGGGGTAAGGTATCTAGCTCAATTATTGAATACATTTAACGGTGATATTACGTTGGCAACGGCTGCTTATAATGCAGGCCCAAACGCTGTTAAAAAATATAAGGGCGTGCCACCTTATAATGAGACTAAAGTTTATGTTGAACGGGTAGGTATACTTTATCGTCGTTACCAACATGCCAGCTAATGAAACCATTTAATAAACTGCTGCTTGAAAATGAAAAACTGGTCCATTCACGCATGCAAAAAGTCGAATCTCACGTGCAACGCCAAACGGGTAATTGGATTCAAAATACCGTGTTATTAGTGGGTTGTGATGTGCCGTTTAAATATAAACGTCAAAAAATGTATAGATCACTTAAAGGTGCTCGGGTGGATCTAATTTATTATCCTGAGATTGAACAGATTGCTGGATTCGATTTTGAAGTGATGAATGTTATTAAGATCAATAGATCGTAATTGTGAAGTATCTGCCAACATCAAGCTGTCCATGCAATAGTAATAAACCATATCAAGCATGTTGCCAAACACTCCATAACAATGCTTTAACGGCAAGTAGTGCCGAACAATTAATGCGTTCGCGCTATAGTGCCTTTGTCATGGGAGATATTGCTTATCTTATCGCCACATTACATCCTGATAAACGACAATCTGATGATAAAACAGAGCTTCGACAAATAACCGAACAAACACAATGGTTAGGCTTGAAAATTGTTAGTCATAAATCTACTGGCAATAATGCGACAGTTGAATTTGTAGCGTTTTATCAAGATGGATCGACGGGCCAGTTACACGAGCGATCACATTTTATTAAAGAAAATATGCAATGGTTTTATGTTGATGGGCAGATTTTGTCTCCTATTAAACTGAGTCGAAATGATCCCTGTTTTTGTGGCAGTGGTAAAAAAATAAAGAAGTGTCATAGTGTGTAATTCGCTTAATAAAATCTTTCACAAAAAAACATAAATGACCAAATTGATTCTAGTCAACAAACCGTTTGATGTGCTCACCCAATTTACTGATGAAGCTGGCCGCCAAACCTTAAAAGACTTTGTAAAAATAACCGGAGTTTATCCTGCTGGTCGCTTAGATCGTGATAGTGAAGGTTTAGTGTTATTAACTGATTCAGGCCCCCTACAACATTACATTAGTGATCCGAAACATAAACTCGAAAAAACTTACTGGGTACAAGTCGAAAATATTCCAGATGAACAGACTTTGGCAACATTACGCCAAGGTGTGATATTGAAAGATGGCCTTACCCTCCCTGCTCAAGCACGGTTAATTGAACCGCCCGAAGTATGGCCGCGCGTTCCGCCGATTCGTCAACGTCACTCTATTCCCACACAATGGATTGAACTCAAAATATCTGAAGGCAAAAATCGCCAAGTTCGGCGCATGACAGCAGTTGTTGGCCACCCAACTTTACGTTTAATTCGTTATGCTATTGGTGATTGGACCTTAGATAATCTTAAATCAGGCCATTGGCGTGAAGTCACCGTACCTATTATTGATCCTACCGTGATAAAATCCTCGAATGATATGGACCCCACGAACAACCGTCGCCGCCGTGATCGAACAAAACGACCGCTTTCAAGTAGTCGAAGAGCTGATCAACAGCAAGATGACCTTAAACCAGCCCGCAGGGCACCTAGAGTCAGGCGAAAGTCTGATTGAAGCAGTGATCCGCGAAACACAAGAAGAAACGGCTTGGCTGTTTAAACCAACAGCAATAACCGGAATTTATCGCTGGCAACATCCCAAAAATGGTGAAACGTACATGCGTTTTTGTTTCACAGGTGAAGCCATTGAACATGATACTGAACAACAACTTGATCCAGACATTCATCAAGCAATATGGCTGACTCAGCAAGAATTATTCGCGCGCCAAGCTGCATTTCGCAGCCCATTAGTATTAGATTGTTTTAATGATTATTTAGCTGGTCAGCGCTATCCACTTACTTTATTGAAAAATTAATTATGTCAGAACAAAACAAAGTCGTCGTCGGTTTATCTGGCGGAGTTGATTCATCGGTTGCCGCCTTATTGTTACAACAACAAGGTTATGACGTTGAAGGCATGTTTATGAAAAACTGGGTGGATTTTGCTGAAGAAAGCGAATGCACCATTGCCGAAGATCGTGACGATGCCATTTCAGTGGCTGACAGAATCGGCATTCCTTTCCATGAAGCAAACTTTGCGATGGAATATTGGGATTATGTCTTTAAGAATTTTCTTGATGAATATCGTGCTGGCCGTACGCCTAACCCTGACATTTTATGTAATCGTGAAATCAAATTTAAAGCATTTTTAGATCATGCTTTATCGTTAGGTGGCTATATGATTGCCACCGGACACTATGCTCGTGTCGAACAACGCAGCGATGGTTATCACTTATTAAAAGGCAATGATGATAATAAAGATCAAAGTTATTTTTTATATACTTTAGGCCAACAACAACTGTCACGTACCCTCTTTCCATTAGGTGAATTACCTAAGCCCGAAGTTCGCCGTATTGCAGAACAAGCAGGTTTTATTACGCATGACAAAAAAGATAGCACGGGGATTTGTTTTATCGGTGAGCGACGTTTTCGAGAGTTCTTAGGCCGTTATATTCCAGCTCAACCCGGTGAAATGCAAACGCCAGAAGGTGATGTTATTGGCTCCCATACTGGTTTAATGTATTACACATTAGGCCAACGCCAAGGTTTAGGCATTGGTGGCCGCAAAGACAGTAATGGTGAGCCGTGGTTTGTCGCTGGCAAAGATATGGCAAACAAGATCTTGTATGTTGTACAAGGTGATCACCCCTGGTTGCACAGCCAATCATTAAGCGCTGAACAGCTATCGTGGGTTGCTGGATAATCACCAAAATAACCCTGCAAAGCGACCGCTAAAACACGATATCGCCAACCGGATCAAGCTTGCATCATTACACAAGATGATGATGGCAAGATTCATGTTGAATTTGAACAAAAGCAACGCGCCGTAACACCAGGACAATCCGTCGTATTTTATCTCGATGATGATTGTTTAGGCGGCGGCATTATTACCAACACAGATGCGCCAGGTATTCATCCATGAGTGAAGCCAATTCATCACCTGAACGAGATCGTATCATCGCACTGGCTGCAATATTGCAGGCCGTCACCCTAGTCCAACAAATCGCTGATACTGGACAAGTCGATCAAATTGCATTTGAAACATTACTAAAAAGTCTCACTGCAACAGATGCGGTCTCAACAGAAGTGGTTTATGGTGACCTCTCTGAGTTAAAAGTCGGGTTTTCACAACTCAATAGGCAATTATCGAAAAGCAAAGATAAAAAAGATATTCTATTATTACGCTATGTCATCAGCCTATTACATTTAGAACGAAAACTGGCAAAACGCCCCGCTATGTTTGATTTAATTAGTCGTGAAATAGATCAAATTCCTCAACAAATTGAATATTTCGGTGCAATTAATAGCCCACAAGTTATTGCTCGATTTGCCGATATATACCATCGCACCATCAGTGAGTTATCACCGCGTGTGCAAGTACATGGTGAGTCATCTTTTTTACAACAACCAGACAATGTCAATCGTATTCGCGCTTTATTACTAGCAGGTATCCGAGGCGGAATTTTATGGCAACAAAAAGGCGGGCGACGTTGGCAGTTTATTTTTCAATCCAATAAAATGTTGACTATTTCAACAACCATTTTCAATCAGCTATAACTATTATTCATGTGGTTTTGTGCTACATTGCCTAATATTAATTCTGCATATTTGTATTAAACCGCATTTTTGGGCCCTGTTGATTCTTTATTCAAATAATAACAAGGAGATGCTATAAATTTATAGTTAAATGCACAACAGTAAAATATAAGATGGCGCTGTCATTGACGACCGTCGGGCACACTATTGGAGTTGTAAATGCAGCAAACTAAAAAAGTCAGCCTAACCATGAAGGTAGTAATCGGGATGATACTCGGTATTAGCGTCGGCTTAGCCATTAATCTCTCAGGAATGAATGTTAATGGTAGTTTCACTAATACCTATCTCGTAGACGGTGCGTTTTATGTGATTGGTAAAATGTTTGTTAATGCATTAAAAATGCTGGTTGTCCCACTCGTATTCTTTTCATTAATTTGTGGTGTTTGTGGCATTGGCAATATCAAAACCTTAGGCCGTGTCGGTTCAAAGTCATTTATCCTTTATATGCTAACAACAGCCATTGCGATTGCCATGGCCATCACGCTGGCTGCAACTGTCGGGATCGGCGAAGGTATGAATCTTCAATCTACCAGTCAATTTTCCAGTAACGTAGCCCCGCCCTTAACAGATGTTTTTATCAACATAATTCCAACGAATCCCGTAAAGGCAATGGCAAATGGTGATATGTTGCCATTGATTTTCTACTCAATTCTTGCTGGCATTAGCATGTTGATGGTCGGCAGGAAAGCTTCGCAACTTATCGAAGTTGCTGAAGTTGCTAATGAAGTGATGATGAAAATGGTGACTATCGTTATGTCGGTTGCCCCTTATGCGGTGTTTGCCTTAATCGCCAAAGCTTTAGCTGAATTAGGTTTAGACCTATTGAGTCAACTTGCGGGTTATGTTCTAGTGCTATTTAGCGCCTTAATGTTGCACTTATTCGTCACCCTGATGATAATACTAAAGGTATTTTCGGGACTGAGTCCAAGCATTTTCATCAAAAAAATTCGTGATGCACAAGTCTTTGCCTTCAGTACAGCGAGTTCAAATGCTACGATTCCCGTGACATTAAAAACAGTAATCGAACGCATGGGTGTTAATAATTCAATTGCCTCTTTCACCGTTCCATTTGGCGCAACTATTAATATGGATGGTACAGCCATCATGCAAGGCGTAGCCACGGTATTTATTGCCAATATCTACAGCGTTGACTTAGGTATCACGGGTTATTTAACCGTTATTATAATGTCCGTTTTAGCCTCAATCGGTACGGCAGGTGTGCCTGGTGTTGGCCTAGTAATGTTATCCATGGTCTTTTCACAAGTAGGCTTGCCTATTGAGGGCATTGGTTTAATTTTAGGTGTTGATCGTCTAATGGATATGATTAGAACCGCTGTTAACGTCTCTGGTGATGCCGTAGTTTCAACTATTGTTGCTAAAAGTGAAGGCAAACTAGACATGTCGACCTACGCCGATCCTAATGCTGGTTCAATCAATGATGACCAAGGTTTACATATCGATGAAACAGTTGAATTAGAACGAGCTGCGGCACTCAAGAAAACGCATGATCAATCTTAAATAGGATTCAGCATGACCTTGCTAAACCAAATAAGACTACCCTAATCTTTAACTTGAACCGTCAGACCATCTTTTGTATCTTCTCGAATTTCATTGTAGTCCATCTCACTCAGGCTAAGATAGCCTAATACAGAATCCTTCACCAGATTCCATTCAGCTTCGTCTTTCCTTACCTGATATTGATTAAGTACATTACCAGCAATTTTTGCAAGTGCATATAAATCTTTCTGCTCTTTACTGGCATCGCTTACTTGTAAAAAAATCAGCTTCGTGGTGACGCAGTATTAATTCAAGCACGATTTAAATTACCAAACTCATATACCTAGCTTTACATAAAAGGCTGTTCTCAATAATTAAAGAACAGCCTTAATAGTCTCGTTCGTTTAGATGAAATTAATGAGTCCAGATCTTATTTAACTACGTGACGATACTCATCCATTTCATTAAAATTAAGATAACGATAAATCTCATCAGACATCGGTTCAATATCGGCTACTTTCTCTAAATATTCGGCAACCGTTGGCAATCGACCTAAACTTGCTACGACCGCAGCTAACTCGGCAGATGATAAATACACATTTGCCCCATTACCCAAGCGGTTAGGAAAGTTTCGAGTCGACGTTGATACAACAGTTGAATTGTCTGCAACACGTGCTTGGTTACCCATGCATAATGAACAACCTGGCGTTTCAGTACGCGCGCCGACCCGACCGAAGATACTGTAAAATCCTTCTTCTGTCAGTTGATGTTTATCCATTCGTGTGGGTGGTGCAATCCACAGTTTAGTTGGCAAACTGCCTAGTTTCTCCAGTACTTTACCTGCTGCACGATAATGACCAATATTAGTCATACATGAACCTATAAACACTTCATCAATTTTTACACCAGCAACTTCTGATAAAGGTTTAATGTCATCAGGATCATTCGGACAGGCTAATAAAGGTTCTTTAATCTCATTCAGATCTATTTCGATCACTTCGGCGTATTCAGCATCTGCATCACGCTCCATTAGCTGAGGATCGGCTAACCATGCTTGCATCGCATCAATCCGACGTTGAATGGTACGTGCATCTTGATAACCTTCCGTAATCATCCATTGTAATAATGCAATATTTGAATTTAAGTACTCAATAATCGGTTCTTTATTCAGATGAACGGTACAACCATTAGCAGAGCGTTCCGCCGACGCATCAGACAATTCAAATGCTTGTTCAACTTTTAAGTTAGGTAAACCTTCAATTTCTAATACGCGACCGTTAAAGATGTTTTTCTTGCCTTTTTTCTCGATGGTTAATAAGCCTTTTTGAATCGCCACATACGGAATGGCATTCACCAAATCACGCAAGGTAACACCCGGTTGCATTTCACCTTTGAATCGTACTAATACTGACTCAGGCATATCAACAGGCATAACGCCTAATGCAGCAGCAAAAGCCACTAAACCAGAACCCGCGGGGAAACTAATACCAATTGGGAAACGAGTGTGTGAGTCACCACCAGTACCAACGGTATCCGGTAAAACCATACGATTTAACCATGAGTGGATAATCCCATCACCTGGACGCAATGACACCCCTGCACGTGTGCTGATAAAATCAGGTAATTCATGTTGTAACTTAATATCTACAGGTTTTGGATAGGCAGCGGTATGACAGAAAGACTGCATGACTAAATCGGCAGAAAAACCTAGGCAAGCTAATTCTTTTAATTCATCACGTGTCATTGCACCCGTGGTATCTTGTGAACCGACTGTAGTGACTCTTGGTTCACAATAAGTACCAGGGCGAACACCTACCACACCACAAGCTTTACCCACTATTTTCTGCGCTAAAGTAAAACCTTTTCCGGTATCCGCTGGTGCGATAGGTCGAACAAAGATTTCTGATGCAGGCAATTTTAATGTTTCTCGCGCTCGATCGGTTAAACCACGACCGATAATCAAAGGAATACGGCCACCGGCTTGCACCTCATCGGCTATTGTTGTTGGTCGCAAGGTAAATGTCGAAACGACATCGCCCGCATCATTTAATATTTTGCCTTCATACGGAAGAATGGTAATAACATCACCCGTATTCAAATTTTGGACATCACATTCGATGGGCAACGCACCCGAATCTTCAGCAGTATTGAAGAAGATAGGCGCAATATTATTGCTTAAGATGATTCCACCTTGGCGTTTATTGGGAACAAATGGAATATCATGTCCCATATGCCATAACACTGAATTAATGGCAGACTTACGAGATGAGCCTGTACCGACAACATCACCAACGTAAGCTAAGGGGTGACCCTTCTTTTTCAAGGCAATAATGTCATCCAAAGGCGTATCCATCGTTTTTATCAACATGGCTTTGGCATGCAATGGAATATCGGGGCGACTCCAAGCATCAGTTGCCGGTGACAAATCATCGGTATTGGTTTCCCCCGCCACTTTAAATACTGTTAAGGTAATACGCTCTGCTAATGCTGGACGTGATGTAAACCATTTGCCATCGGCCCAAGCTTGCACAACACGCTTTGCGTAATCATTGGTGGCTGACTTTTCAATTACATCATGATAAGCATCGTAAACCAATAAAGTATGGGATAACGCTTCTTCAGCAGTGGCTGCGGTATCAGGTTGATCTAACAAATCAATTAAAGGCTGGATATTGTAGCCACCCATCATCGTGCCTAATAGCTTAGTCGCTTTAATGGGGTTGATGAAGACGCACGCGACATCGCCTTTTGCTACATCAGATAAAAAGCCAGCCTTCACATACGCTGCTTGATCTACGCCAGGCGGCACGCGATGAATTAATAATTCTAAATATTGTTCACTGTCTTCAAGTGTAGGTAATTTGAGTAACTCTACCAGTGTCGATACTTGCTCAGCGTTTAACGCTAGGGGGGGAAGACCTTCTTGGGCACGCTCTTCAACGTGTTTTTGATATTCAATCAGCACGTGGTTCACTCCAGTATTGAAACAGTAAAAGAAGCTATTTTAACATGCTCTCCGAAGGAAACTGGAGATCTGGTATAATTTCATTTATTTATTATGTAATTTACCGGAATTTTCATGGAACTTGACCTTAACTCGCTTACCTCGATATCACCTGTTGATGGTCGCTACGCTGACAAAACCAAAGTCTTACGCCCATATTTTAGTGAATATGGTTTATTACATGCCAGAGTGGAAGTCGAGGCGCGTTGGTTACATTTGTTAGGCGCAAATGCCGCAATTGCAGAAGTACCAAAATTAAGTCCTGAAGCTGAATCATTTTTAAACGACATGGTCGCTAACTTTTCGGTTAATGATGCCGCAGAAATTAAAGACATCGAACGCGAAACTAATCATGATGTAAAAGCGGTGGAATACTTCATTAAACGCAAATTTAAAGCCAATGCGGAATTAGATAAAGTCAGCGAATTTGTACACTTTGCCTGTACATCTGAAGATATCAACAATACGTCATACGGCATCATGCTTAAAAAAGCACGCGAAGATGTTATTTTGCCCGAGATGGACACATTAATTGCCTCTATTCGTAAATTAGCGATTGAACATGCTGAAACCCCGATGATGTCACGCACCCATGGTCAACCTGCTTCACCGACTACTTTAGGTAAAGAAATGGCGAATGTGGTACATCGTTTAGAATTACAACGCACTCATGTTGCAGCGGTCTTGTTATACGGAAAAATGAACGGCGCCGTTGGTAACTACAATGCTCACCTCGCAGCCTATCCCGATGTTGACTGGCCTCTAATGGCCAATGCCTTTGTCACAGGTCTTGGTTTACGCTGGAATAAATACACCACACAAATTGAACCCCATGATTACATGGCTGAATTATTCCAAGCCATGATTCGCTTTAATACCGTGTTAATCGATTTCTGTCGTGATGTTTGGAGTTATATTTCAATTGGCCACTTCAAGCAAAAAACAGTAAAAGGTGAAATTGGCTCTTCAACCATGCCACATAAAGTTAACCCTATCGACTTTGAAAATGCCGAAGGTAACTTGGGCTTAGCTAATGCCATGTTTGATCATTTAGCCCTTAAACTGCCTATTTCTCGCTGGCAACGTGATTTAACGGACTCAACCGTGTTGCGGAATGTGGGTCTTGGTTTTTCATATTCTATTTTGGCATACAGCTCGACATTAAAAGGTATTAGTAAACTCGATCCTAATCCTGAATCAATGGCCCGTGATCTCGATGCAAACTGGGAAGTATTAGCAGAACCTATCCAAACGGTAATGCGCCGTTATGGCATTGAAAACCCGTATGAAAAATTGAAAGACTTAACCCGTGGTCAGCGAGTAAATAAACACATCATGTTGGACTTCATCAATAATTTAGAATTACCTGAACAAGCCAAAATACAATTACGATTACTGACGCCTGCGAACTATATTGGTAATGCAGCCGAGCAAGCACGCAACTGTTAACGATGATTGATTCTCTCGATCTTCAAGATGACACAGCGCTTATCCGCTTTGAAGGTCGGAATGAAGCTATTCCCCTAGTATTGTCTCTGGTTCAACGCGCAAAACGGCAGATTTGTATTATAGGCCCCAATATTGACGCCACCTTATTTGATACGCCTGAATTTGTAGAATGTATAAAAACCCTGGCGCTTAGTAGCCCAAGAGCTGAAATAAAAATCATCGCGCAAACGACCAAGATCAATATGCAGAGAAGACATAAAATGATTCCTCTAACCCAGCACTTAACGAGTTCAATTCATCTACGCAAACCAGATAGTCAACGTTCTAAGATCCAGAGTATTTTATTATTAGTCGATGACTTTGCGTATTTAAAGTGCCCCAAAGCGGCCTACTATGAAGGTACAGCCTGTTTTTACGATCGTCTTGAGCTGCAACGGCTACAATCGGAATTTCATGATATTTGGGACCATAGCACTGCTGATTTATCGATAAGGCGTTTACATTTATGAGAATTTTGATATTTGCATTACTGAGCTTGGCGAACTCGTTGGTATTAGCCGATAATAAAATTGAAACTATTCAGTTAAGTCATCGGCTCGCGGCAGAGGTATTAACTGAAATCCAGCCTTTTTTGCCAGCTGAAGCTACCGCACGTGCGGCTAATGAATTCATTATTTTGAAGGCGAGCCCGAAGGTTATTACTGAAATAAAACAGCTGATTAACCAATTAGATACGCCAGCTCAAAATCTAATAATAAAAGTATTAAGAACAGATGAAGCTTTATCTGATAACCAACGTTCTCAAATCGATACAGATGTTGGAATTAGTGAACAAAGAGCAGATGCAGCTGTCACAATACGCAACTGGTCAACAAGCAACAGCAGAAATAAACATCAACAATATCAAGCTAGAGGGATTGCCGGTCGCCCAATAATGATTAATGCCGGTGAGGCATTACCTCAAAAAGAACAATTTTTACTCTTAAATCCGCATGGTGATCTAGCAGTTCAATCAAATACGAGCTACATAGATATTAATAATGGTTTTCAAGCGATAGCTCACATTCATCCCAACCATCAAGTCAACATTGAAATTTACCCTCAATTTGCCACTTTTTCTAAGCGAAATGGCGTTATTGCCAAAAGTGAGATGTTCACTAATATCTCAGGTCCAGTAGGGATATGGCTTGAAATCGGACAAGTCAGTAATGATAAAAATATGACATCGCCTGGTACCACTCACTACCAAACTAACCACACACAACAACAATTTATCTACCTAAAAGTAGATGAAATCATTTCACAATAAATCTAATCTAATTAAGAGACCCTATGGATATTAAACAAGCGATTGTAGAACGTCGTTCGGTAAAACATTTTGATACTACACATGAGATGACTGAAGTAGAAATTCAAGAATTGATGCAATATGCAATCTTATCACCTACAGCATTTAATATTCAACATTGGCGGTTTGTTCATGTTAAAAACAAAGACAAACGCCAGCAACTTCAAGAGGCTAGCTGGGGACAAGCACAAGTCAGTGAAGCATCATTATTGCTTGTGATCTGTGCCGATTTGAGTGCATGGGAAAAACAACCTGAACGTTATTTTAAAGATGTACCTGCTGAGGTACAGGGCATCCTGCTGCCAGCAATTGAAAACTATTACACCAATCATCATCAGGCACAACGTGATGAATGTTTACGTTCAACGAGTATTGCAGCAATGAATATCATGCTGATGGCAAAAGGTATGGGTTATGACAGCTGCCCGATGGATGGTTTTGACTTCGACAAAGTGGCTAAAATAATCAACTTGCCACATGATCACATCGTCACAATGATGATTACCATCGGTAAAAAGAAACTTGATGCTAGACCTCGATCAGGTCAGTTAGCATTAAACGAGGTTCTTTTCACCGATAGTTTTTAAAGACTATTAAATTATTGGGGGAGGCGCTTCTGAAACAGCATTTCGCCCTTTACGCTTAGACATATATAAAGCCCGATCAGCCCGTTGTAAGAAGCTTTCAGGACCTTCAGATGGAAAATAACGTGCAACACCGAATGACATGGTAATTATGCCTAACGATTCGCGAGTATCTTTACGTTGAATATGTTTGGATGCGATATCAATACGGATATTTTCAGCTAATTTTTTAACATTCTCGAGACTAGTATTTAGTAATACAATCGCAAACTCTTCGCCACCATAACGAGCGACAAGATCCCGCCCTTTAACGGCACCTTTAAGACTCGTTGCCACAACTTTTAATACCTGATCGCCGACTAAATGACCGTGTTTATCATTAATATTTTTGAATAAATCAAGATCACAAAATATCATACATAATTCCAAACCACTGGCGTCAGAATCACGTGTTGCTTTTTCTAACAATTCATCAAAGGCTTTACGATTTGCAAGGTTGGTCAGCATGTCTGTTTTTGCTTCACGCTTCGCATTCTCAAGATCTTTTTTCAATTCCTGAATTTCGGCGCTTGTGCTATTTAAACGCTCCGTTAATAAACTGCTATTTGACATAGATAATCGTGTTTCAGTGAGCACATTCTCGATAATACTATGCACTTGATCAGGCGACATATCAGGCTGTAACTGATTAATTATCAATAATAGCTTTTCCGTTGTTTTTTTAGAAGCCGCACTACCTGTCGAAACAAAACTTAATAACTCACTTAAAACACGTTGCAAATCCTGACGCATTTCCAATAAGGCAACCTGATCTTTCTGACGATCAAAAAATCGTTCATACAACTCACGACTTTGTTTGTCGGTCAGGCGCTCATTACCATCAATTTGCGAATCAACTGCATCAATGAGAGCCAAATTACCGCCTGAAACATATTCATACCACACAGCATAATTAGCTGGGGTCATAGCTACACCATTTTTTTTCATCAATGGCACAGCTAAACGCATATATTCAGCAGCTTTCTCTTGGTATTCGTTATAGTCCATTTATGACGCTATTCCTATAGTTCTCATTTTAATTTCTTTTTACCGGCTATTTTCAGTCTTAATGCATTTAACTTGATAAAACCTTCCGCATCTTTTTGATTATAAGCACCAGCATCATCTTCAAAAGTGGCGATCGATTGATCAAACAAGCTGTCTGTGTCTGATGCACGGCCAACGACAATCACATTACCTTTATATAGCTTGATTCTAACCTTTCCGTTTACATTATCCTGTGATTTATCTATCATCGTTTGCAACATTTCTCGTTCTGGTGACCACCAGTAGCCGTTATAAATCAAACTAGCATAACGCGGCATCAGTTCATCTTTAAGATGAGCAACTTCACGATCAACCGTAATCGATTCAATCGCACGATGGGCAGGTATCATAATCGTACCGGCCGGTGTTTCATAACAACCACGCGCTTTCATGCCAACATAGCGATTTTCGACCATATCAAGACGACCGATGCCATTGGCACCACCGACTTTGTTTAAATATTGCATTACTTCGGCAGGTGACATAGCTTTACCATCAATAGCAACGATATCACCCTTTGCATAGGTTAATTCAACATAGGTGGCTTCATCTGGTGCATTCTCAGGTGATACAGTCCAACGCCACATTGACTCTTCCGGGGCCGTCCAAGGGTCTTCAAGAATATCACCTTCATAAGAGATATGAAGTAAGTTGGCATCCATAGAATACGGTGATTTTTTACCACGTTTCATTTCGACAGGGATGCCGTGTTTTTCGGCATAGTCCAATAGGCTCTGACGAGAATTTAAATCCCATTCACGCCAAGGTGCGATCACTTTAATATCTGGGCTTAATGCATAGGCACCTAGTTCAAAACGGACCTGGTCATTACCTTTACCCGTAGCACCATGCGATATGGCTTCTGCACCCACTTCCGCTGCAATTTCCACCAAGCGTTTAGCAATAAGTGGACGCGCAATAGAGGTGCCTAATAAATACTCACCTTCATAGATGGTGTTGGCACGGAACATAGGGAATACATAATCACGAGCAAATTCTTCGCGAAGATCTTCGATATAAACATCTTTAATGCCCATTGCTTTTGCTTTTACACGTGCAGGCTCAACCTCCTCTCCTTGACCGATATCAGCAGTAAAGGTGACAACTTCACAATCATAAACATCTTGTAACCATTTTAGAATAATGGAGGTATCAAGACCGCCAGAATAAGCAAGTACGACTTTATTGATCTTAGACATCTGTGTTGTTCCCGTAAAAAAAATCTGTGTTTATAAGGTAGTGTGTAGTGTATCAAAAGCCGTAGGTTGCTATAACTTCTTTAACAGCATGTCTGCCATTTGCTTTACAACTAATTCGGCGAGGTGCATCTAAATATTTTAATTTAAAGCCTAGCTCTTTATATAAATCAACCACACGTTCTGTTGCTTGATTGGATAATACAACGGGGCCTTTATGTTGTATTAACCATTTGGCTAGTCGAACTTGATCATCCCAATTAAAGCCTTTTTGAGCATATTGATGAAAAGGGACATCATAGGGCGGATCGGCATAAATAAAATCATTATCCGCAATTGCTAACTCAGAAAAATCTTTGTTGGTGAATTCCCAAGCCAATAATGTTGATTGATATTTGATAAAATCAGTTTGATAATTTATCTTTTTATAACGGCCAAATGGCACATTATAGCCACCTGATTGATTAAAACGGCAAAGTCCGTTATAACCTGTCCGATTGAGGTAATAAAACAGTTGCGCTAATATATCATCAGCACCAGTAGATTGATTTAATTCGTTAAATTGAGTTCGACGTAGATAATATGCTTTTTCATTATTCTCGAGTGAAATATCTAAAATTAAGCCTTGTTGGATTTGCTGATAAAAATTAACTAAGGCTGAATTGACGTCGTTGAGTAATGCTTTTTGTGGTTGTAAACCTAAAGCCACTGATAAACCACCACAAAAAGGCTCGACTAATCGACACCTCGAATGTTTAGACCATAGTTTTTCTAACGTTGGAATAAGCCAACGCTTGCCCCCCGCCCATTTGAGCGGGGGCCGTAACGGCGTTAACTCGTGCTCCATCTATAGTGAAGATCCTATTTAGAATGTAAGGTTTTGCGTGGTGGCAATAAATCTGTAATGCTACCTTCTGCCATTTCAGCGGCAAAACATAAGGTTTCAGATAATGTTGGATGTGGATGAATCGTCATACCAATGTCTTCGGCATCTGCACCCATCTCAAGTGCTAATACCGCTTCAGCTATCAATTCGCCCGCATTCGGACCTACAATACCTGCACCAATAATTCGACCTGTTTCTTTGTCGAATAGGGCTTTAGTCAAACCTTCATCACGTCCTAAACTCAAGCTACGTCCGCTTGCAGCCCACGGGAACGCACCTTTAACATACTCAATGTTTTGCGCTTTTGCTTCAATTTCAGTTAAGCCCATCCATGCAACTTCAGGATCCGTATAAGCAACAGATGGAATAGTCATTGGATCAAAGGCGGATTTGATGCCAGCAATAACTTCAGCTGCGACTTTGGCTTCATGTGTCGCTTTATGTGCCAGCATAGGTTGGCCGACGATATCACCAATCGCAAAAATATGAGGTACATTGGTTCTCATTTGAGCATCAACATTGATAAAACCATCGTCATTAACATTGACGCCTGCAAGTTCAGCATTAATAAGCTTACCGTTTGGTGTGCGGCCCACTGCGACTAAAATTTTGTCAAACACTGTTGTATCAGGTGCCTCTTTGCCTTCAAATGTGACTTTCAGCCCTTTTTTCTGAGCTTCGATTTTAGCGACTTTGGTATTCAGATAAATAGCTTCGTACTTATCTTGTACCCTTTTCAACAGCGGTTTTACTATGTCTTTATCCGCACCAGGAATGAGGCCATCTTGCATTTCAACTACAGTAATCTTTGATCCTAATGCATCATAAACAGTCGCCATTTCTAGACCGATAATACCGCCGCCAATAACTAAAAGCTTTGCTGGTACATCTGCTAGGTCTAATGCATCAGTAGAATCCATCATCCGAGGATCATCATTCGGAAACACCGGTACTTTAGTAACTCGTGAACCAGCAGCGATAATGCAGTTATCAAATGAGATTGTTTTTTCGCCATCAGCAGTAGTAACTTGCATCGTATGTGTACCCGAAAAACGAGCTTCACCTTGAATGATCGTGACTTTTCGTTGTTTAGCGAGTGCTTTTAAACCACTCGTTAACTTATCAACGATGCTCGTTTTCCAAGTTTCTATTTTACGGATATCAATGTCTGGTTCGGCAAATTTAACACCATGATCAGCAATATCAGCGGCTTCATTGATGATTAATGCGGTATGTAATAATGCTTTTGATGGAATACAACCCACATTCAAACATACACCACCAATTTTGGCATGACGTTCAATCATCACCACTTGCTTGCCTAAGTCAGCGGCTCGGAATGCGGCTGTATAGCCACCGGGGCCTGAACCTAAAACAAGAATTTCCGCATGTATATCAGCATTATCTTTATCCGAAGTAACCGCAGCGGTGACAATTGGTTCGGCCGGCTTTGGTTGATTTTCAGGTGTTTTTGACACTGCTTCAGCTTGTTCTTTTTTATTTGTAGCTTCGATTACTGTAGTTTCTAAAGTTAAGATAATACTGCCTTCTTTAACTTTTTCGCCAACTGCAACATTCACACTAAGTACTTTACCGGCAACACTACTAGGAATTTCCATTGCCGCCTTGTCAGACTCCAAAGTAATAACATCTTGGTTTGCAGAAATTTCATCACCAACACTGACTAAAACCTCAATGATTTCTACTGCATCGAAATCACCAATATCAGGTACTTTTATCTCAACTACGCTCATAACAAAACCTTTCTGATATCAGATAGCATGTGGTTAAGTGCTGTTGTAAATCTTGCTCCCATTGCGCCATCAACCACACGATGATCGTATGACACAGATAAAGGCAAAATAAGCCTAGGTTCAAATTCTTTGCCATTCCAAACCGGCTGCATTTTATGACGGCCAACACCTAATATCGCAACTTCTGGCGCATTAACGATTGGGGTAAAGAAACTACCTCCAATGCCACCTAAGCTTGAAATTGAGAAGGTGCCACCCTGCAAATCTTTAGCGGTTAAAGCACCATCACGTGCTCGGGCACTGATTTCACCCAACTCACCCGCTATTTCTAAAAAACCTTTTTTATCAACATCTTTGATAACGGGAACCATCAAACCATTAGGTGTATCTACTGCCACACCTATGTTGTAATATTTTTTGATAATCAAGCTTTCTTTATCTTCACTGAGTGATGCGTTCAACTCTGGGTACATTTTTAAGCTGGCAACAACGGCTTTCATGATAAATACTAGTGGTGTAAGGTTCACGCCTTGTTTGGCAGCCATGTCTTTGTTTGTTTTTCTAAATTCTTCCAGTTCGGTGATATCAGCATCATCAAACTGAGTAACATGAGGAATATTTAGCCAACAGGCATGTAAATGCTTGCCCGATATTTTTTTAATTCGAGATAATTCTTTGGTTTCAACTTCGCCAAATTTCTCGAAATTAATCACAGGTACGGGTGGAATACCTGAGCCATTACTTGCAATGACTTCAGGTGCATTCACTTTTTGTTTGACAAAATTCTGCACATCTTGCTTAGTGATTCGACCTTTTTCACCTGTGCCGTTCACCGAGCTTAAAGTAACACCTAATTCTCGAGCAAATTGACGAACTGATGGTGAAGCATGAGCCTGTTTTACAGCAGATTTATTATCGGGTGCAAAAGGTATAATTTCGACTAATTCAGGCTCTTTTATTACTTCAACTGCTGGCGCTGGTGCTGATTTTTTTTCTTCTTTAATTTCAACCGCTGGTGCAGCTTGACTATCATCACTTGCTTCAAGCAGAGCAATAACAGATCCTAGTTTAACTTTATCACCAACGACTACTTTAACTTCTCTGATCACACCAGCAAACGATGAAGGGATCTCCATCGCTGCTTTATCCGATTCCAAGGTAATGATATCTTGATTTTTAACAACAGTGTCACCTACAGAAACTAAAACCTCAATAATTTCTACTTCATCAAAATCACCGATATCAGGTACTTTTAACTCGATTAAATCTGCCATAAATTAAGCCTTTACTGGGATCAATGCATCAGCATTGATGTTGTATTTTTTAATTGCGCTTTCAACAACGTCATATGCAATTTGACCATCATCAGCCAAAGTATTGAGTGTTGCTACAACGACATGGTAACGATCAACCTCAAAGAAACTCCTTAATTGTTGGCGTGTATCACTGCGACCAAAACCATCTGTACCCAATACCGTATAGGGTGCTTTTACCCAAGGTCGGATTTGTTCTGCGTACAATCGAATATAATCGGTTGAAGCTACAACGACACCCGCTTGGTCATCCAAACATTCCGCCACATAACTACGTTTTTTAGTTGCTTGCGGATGAAGACGATTATATCGGTCTACTTCCATACCATCACGTGCCAACTGATTAATGCTGGTTGCACTCCATACATTGGCGGACACTTTCCAGTCTTTTTCTAATAACTCAGCAGCAGCTTCAACTTCACGTAAAATAGTTCCACTACCAACTAATTGTGCTTTTAGTTTATGTTTGCCACCCGTTTTAAGTTGATACAGTCCTTTAATAATACCTTCTTCAACGCCGACTGGCATATCAGGATGTGTATAGTTTTCATTCATCGCCGTTAAATAATAGAACACACTTTCTTGTTCTTCATACATACGCCGAAAGCCTTCATGAATAATCACAGCCATTTCATATGCATACGTCGGATCATAACTAATACAATTTGGGATCGTGCTGGCTAGTACCAGACCATGCCCATCTTGGTGTTGTAAACCTTCACCATTCAATGAAGTACGCCCTGCTGTGGCACCGATCAAGAATCCTTTTGCTTGAATATCACCCGCTAACCACGCCAAATCACCAATCCGTTGGAAACCAAACATAGAGTAATAAACGTAGAACGGCACCATATTCACGTTATAGTTAGAATACGCTGTTGAAGCTGATATCCACTCAGCCATAGCCCCAGCTTCATTGATACCTTCTTGTAAGATCTGACCTTTAGTATCTTCGCGATACCACATCACTTTGCCTGAATCTTCTGGTTCGTATAGCTGACCTGACGATGAGTAAATACCAAACGAACGGAATAAACCTTCCATACCGAAAGTACGTGCCTCATCGGGCACAATAGGTACGATATTCTTGCCTACCTCTTTATCGCGAATTAACGCAGTTAAAATTCGAACAAATGCCATAGTAGTAGAGATTTCTCTATCACCTGTTGATTTCAACATAGCACTAAAAATATTTAAATCGGGTGTCTTTAATGCCGGTGCATTGTGATTACGTTTCGGCAAAAAACCACCTAATTTTTCACGGCGTTCTAGTAAGTATTTTTTCTCTTCGCTATCGTCATCCAAGGTTATGAAAGGAATAGTCTCTACCTGCGCATCTGATAGAGGAATATTAAATCGATCACGGAAAATTTTCATTTGCTCCACACCCAGATTCTTTTGAGAGTGAGTAGTATTTTGCGCTTCGCCAGCGTGGCCCATACCATAGCCTTTAATCGTTTTAGCTAAAATAACAGTTGGTTGGCCTTTATGATCTGACGCTTGTTTATAGGCCGCATAGACTTTACGTGGATCATGACCACCACGACTTAACTTCCAGATATCTTCATCGGTCATATCTGAAACCATTTCTAGCAATTCAGGATATTTACCAAAGAAGTGCTCACGTACAAAAGCGCCATCTTTAGATTTGTAGTTTTGGTATTCACCATCCACTACTTCTTCCATACGTTTTAGTAATAAACCATTTTTATCTTTGGCTAGTAATTGATCCCACTCTGAACCCCAAATCACTTTCAGTACATTCCATCCAGCACCACGGAAAATAGCTTCCAGTTCTTGAATAATTTTGCCATTACCACGCACAGGGCCATCAAGACGTTGTAAGTTACAGTTAATAACAAAGGTCAAATTATCTAATTTTTCACGGCCCGCTAGAGTGATAGCACCTAATGATTCCGGCTCATCCATTTCACCATCGCCTAAATAGGCCCATACATTTCTACCTGCTGTCGCCTTAATATCACGGTCGCCCATGTATTTCATAAAGCGTGCTTGATAAATGGCTAGGATAGGACCTAAACCCATTGATACCGTTGGAAACTGCCAATAATCAGGCATTAACCAAGGATGAGGATAAGAAGATAATCCCTTGCCATCTACTTCAAAACGGAAATTATTGAGCTGTTGTTCAGTTAAACGACCTTCAAGGAATGAGCGCGCGTAAATACCTGGAGAAATATGGCCTTGGAAAAATACCATGTCGGCACCATTGTCATGGTTATCACCTTTGAAAAAGTGATTAAAACCCACATCATATAACGTCGCAGAAGAAGCAAAACTAGCGATATGGCCACCTACAGCACCTGGCTTAAGATTAGCCTTTACCACCATCGCCATCGCGTTCCAACGAATATACGATCTTATTTTATGTTCAATATCTTGATTGCCAGTGATACGTTGTTGTTGATCAACAGGAATAGTATTCACATAGGCAGTATTGGAACTATACGGGAGATTAACACCGGAGCGGCGAGCCATATCGATAAGCTTTTCTAAAATGTGATGTGCTTTCTCATCACCTTCAATCTCGATTATAGATTCTAGTGCATCTAACCATTCTTGAGTTTCTTGTGGATCGTTATCAACAAAATCAGTCATAAATACCTTCGCTAGCCTTAACGTCATAAATAGCCACGTATTGTAACAGTTTTTGCTATTTTCCCAACTGGAATTGCCACTCTATGCTGCCAAAAGCTTAATTTTAAAGCTAATAAAACCGTCTTTAGATCCCAAATTGAGATTTTAAGGCGATAGTTTTAGCATAGCGATATAGTCGAGGCGTCAACAAAATAATGAGAAGCCCCATGTATATAAGTGGTTCAACCTTATCTAATTTCACCAGCATATAAAAATGTACTGAACTGGCAATAGCAATTACATAAGTTAAACGATGTAATTGTTTCCATCGTCGTCCGCCCATGCGTTTTACCATCGCATTATTGGATGTAATCACTAATGGAATTAAAGCCGTAAAGGTAAAAAAGCCGATGGTAATAAAGGGTCGTTTGATTATATCTTTAATAATTTCACTAATATCAAAAAACTGATCCAGTCCTAAATAGAGCAACATATGTAAAACTGCATAAAAAAACACGTAGAGGCCTAATAATCGCCTAAATTTAACTAACTCATTCCAACCCGTTAGCCAACGCAGCGGTGTAATTAACAAGGTTATCCATAAGAAACGAAGGGCCCAAAGACCCGTTTGTCGAGTAACAGCCTCAATTGGATTAGCACCTAATTGATCAGTAAATAAAGCAATCGTCAACCAAATAGCTGGAATTAGACAGACAACGAATAACAATTTTTTAATTTTTGACACAATGTTTAACTCAGGCAGCAGACATTAAAAATATTTTCGTAAATCCATTCCTGTATACATCTGAGCTACTTCCTCACCATAACCGTTGAACATTTCTGTTTTACGTTTGAGAAATTCGCCAATTCGACGTTCACGACCTTGACTCCAACGTGGATGATCCACGTCAGGGTTCACATTAGAATAAAAGCCATATTCATTAGGGCCAGCTTTCATCCATGCAGACTGAGGTAAGCTTTCTACAAAACGAATGCGCACTATCGATTTAATACTCTTAAAGCCATATTTCCATGGCACAACTAATCTAATAGGCGCGCCATTTTGACCCAACAATTCTTTTCCGTATAAACCAACTGAAAGCAACGTTAATGGATTCATAGCCTCATCAATTCGTAATCCTTCCACATAGGGCCAATCTAAAACATTTCGATTTTGCCCTGGCATTTGTTCAGGATCATATAAGGTAGTGAATTCGACGAATTTAGCGCGTGAATTAGGTTGAGCACGTTTAATAAGATCCGCTAAAGGAAATCCAACCCAAGGGATCACCATTGACCAGCCTTCTACACAGCGCAAGCGGTAAATACGTTCTTCTAACGTAAATGGTCTAATTAAATCGTCATAATCATATTCGCCAGGCTTATCACATTCGCCTTCAATGGTTATTCGCCAAGGTTTTGATTTGTCAGGAAACTCGGTTGCCATTAATGCCGGCGAACCTTTATCTGTACCAAATTCATAAAAATTATTATAGGTTGTGATGGATTCAAAGGTGGTTGCACTCTCATCTGTCGAGTAGGCACTTTTGACCAAATCTTTATAGGTCGGCTCTGGATTAGAGGCCGCACTCGCCAGTGATAAAGGTAACAAACTGGCCGTAGCCGCGATTGCAGCAGTATTCAAAAACTGTCGACGATTTAAGTAAACGCCGTAGTCAGTAATCTCACTTGCAGCTAACTCACCTAATCTTGCTTTTTTGATCAACATCACAAATTCTCCTAATGTTTATGCTCTAACTATTCTCAACAACTAGTGTATTTTTTAGAGCCCCAATAATCCGCACTGACATAATTACCTGCACCAATAAAAAATAGCGCGAGCAACATAATGAAATAAGTAGCAGAAAATTCAATACCGTTATTTAAAATCACAAAACCGCCATTCAAAATACTGAGGCTAGATATAGTCTTAAGGCTAAAGGCGCTAAAAAATCCAATTTTTTGGTCTTATCTATCATTGTCTGTGGACCAGTCATTAATTTACAAACTGACATTACTTTCGCCTTCTAAAACAGAAA
>Ga0105054_10003065_pt1 | contig 26255 bp, 21 predicted proteins | sample BON02_FD_78091 | JGI IMG/M metagenome (GOLD analysis project Ga0105054, IMG submission 78091) | Freshwater microbial communities from Lake Bonney liftoff mats and glacier meltwater in Antarctica - BON-02 (megahit assembly) | ecosystem: Environmental > Aquatic > Freshwater > Ice > Glacier...
AGCCCGGCGAAAATCAAGCGAATACGAAACTGCCATCGACAAATCCTCCTGCCGAAAAGGAGAATCAGAGTTCGAAGCAAAAGGGAATCCCTCACGATTCCTTTTGTCGCGGATGTGCTTTAGAAAGCTAATCGCGAGGATCGATCACCTCAAGCCCGGTTCCCCTGACAATACCGTCTCGCCTTTGGACCCGTTTGAATTCGACCTCAGTGGTCAGTCGCAGTCACGAGCCCTGTCCCAAGCAAGCGCATCTTCCGAGACCTGGCCATTGCGCATTTCATCGAGAGCACGCGCAGTAGACACCTGCTTCATGAGGTCGTCGTTGAGCAATGCCCGGTCCGCTGGAGAGTAATCTGCAAAGCCCGAGAGAAATCGATCCCGAACCGTTTGATCACTAGGAACGGGCGCCCAGCAGGCATACCATTGTATACCGCAAACGAAGTCCTGTGGGCGATCCCAAGGCTGTCGCGTCAACGCGGCCGCGTAGCCAGTGCAGCTGCAATCATAGCTGACATTTCGCAGGGCGCGATTACGCTCGTCTCTGGAAATGCAGGCATCTAATGATGGGGGAGCTGGCATCCCGCCATTCATAGACGGCGTCGATTTTGCCCAATTGAATACCGGCGCGGGACCAAAATCGTCAGGGTTCAAACGGACGCCCTGCGCACTGGCAGCATGAGCGTTGATAAACAAAAGGACTATCAGAATCAGTCGCATGTGCGCCCCTCCGCCTTGAGTTCCTCGATCTGTTCACGGACCATAGCCTTGAGCATCTCGGGGTCGACTCCCTCCAGAGAGTTGCGCAGCTGCCGGGCTGCGCTATCACGTACGAAAGGGGCCAACAGTTCGGTGCTCAACTTCACAAAACAGGCCTTTTCGGCCTGCGTAACCGGCCCCGCTTTGCAGGAGTTCTCGAGCTTTTTGGCGCAGGAAGGCGAACAGAGGGCCGCCGCCGCCGGATCCGAATATTGAGCGCAAGTGCAAAGACACGCCTCTGCCTCGCCCGGGCGCGACGTTTGAGGCGTCTTGCGCCCGCCTCCTGACCGCTCTCGGTTAACCCGCGCGATATACTCGGCGCGCTTTGCGGCTGGCATGACCGTCCAGACGTCAGGTGAAACCGCCGCCAGCGCATCCGGGCCAACCAGCCGCGCCTGGCGAGCGTCCGGGAGGGCCGACACCAGATCAAACATGGTAGTGATTGTGCCCGCCGGGGAAGCGCCGCAGGTGGACTCGCCCTTGCTTGCCTGCGGGGGAACGACAAGGTCAATTCGCCCGCGCAAACGCGTTTCTGTACGGATCTGGAATGTTAGAAACCCTTCCATCTCAGCTTTTGGGTCGTCGGTCCGATCATCCGGACCCATTGCCCGGGGCATCGGAAAGACCGGGAGCGAAGGATCGTTCCAAGTGACGCTAGCCCTGATCGGGATCACATTGCCCGACGTGTCGGCGCCTTTCGCCAGGTTCAGATCGAAGCGCCGAAACGACGGACGCTTCTTTCGGCTGGTATACACACGGGTCGCGTCAGCCATGTCCGGGAGGCATGCGGTTGAGCCGGGTCCGCGTCCATTGAACAGGGCGGACAGGGCATCCTTCTGCAGGTTCCAGCGCAAGGGCGCAGTGCAGAACCGCATCGGCAACTCTCCCGTCTGCTGCTCGGAAAATAGCTCCGTTGCAAAACCCAATAGGTCGCCAAAATCTCCGCTACCGCCCGCACCGGATTCCAGGCCCAGCACAAAAGACGCTATGGCGGGATAGGGCACGCTATCTGCCAAGGGCGGCATGGGCACAGCGCCGGCGCTACACGGCGTGTTCGGCGGCGCTTTGTTCACTTGCGCAACAAGGTCGCCCCGGCCGGCCGTAATTCCTGTGCCGACGGTGAGACGGATAGAGAGTGGGCGAGTCGCGGCCGCGTCAGCGGCAACATTTGCGAAGGCGAGCGTCATCGCATCGTCCCCGTCAAAGTCGGCCACATAGTCCACCATCCACGTCTTGACGGTCTTCCCGCTTTCGCTGTCGCTGACAGAGAGACCAACCCGCTCTCCGCCCGCACTGGAGAGAAGAAGCGCGTCCAGGTCAGTATAGTCGAGGCCGGCGCCATAGGCGGAAATGGCAATGGGCGGACGCGCGTGATCGCGGCCGAAATCAGGCCCGGTCCACCGTACGCGAACACACTGGGCGGTCAGTTCGGCCAGACTGATATCAATGTCCGTGACGCCAGCCGCTAGGTTGAAGTCCACTGTCTGACAGGCCGGCTGACTGAACAATGACTCAAGATGGTAGAGCGTGGCAAAGCCTTCCGGCAGGCTCTCATTGGGGGCCTCACGCCGGAAACGTGCAGGCATCGCGAGAATGTCGGACAGCGACGTCACATATGCGCCCGCAAGTCCGCGCTCGGCAACGAAGGGCGTTTGTCCGCGCCATGCACCGGGCGTGTTGCCAGACAACTTGATTCCTTCATCAAGCCAGCGGATCCATTCCGTGACTGACGGATCGCCGCGTCCAGCCTTCGGCCATTTGCGCTCAAACACTGCCTTCATCGCAGCGGGGCCGCCGTTGGCCATCACGGCGTTCAACATGCCGGACATGGCGGTACGCGACGCGCCCCCGCTGGCTGAATCATCATCGATGCCGGACCAGCTTTTTTGCCAGGAGCTGCCAATGCCGAGCAATTTGACGGCGTTCACGCCTTGCTCTCCGCCCGGATACACTCTGTCATATTGTCGGGCGTAGTGGAGAAAACCAAGTCGGGCGGGGCCGCTCTCATAGTGCGCGTCGACCATCCCGTCGGTCGCAAAGCCCGTCAGCGAGACCATGCCACTTGCCATGATGGCGCGGCCCGCGGGATCGGTGCCTCTGACGGACGCATCGAAATCCCAGGTTTTGGCGGTGATATTGTCGCCATTGAATGCCATGCGGGAGATCGCTTGTCCGGCGACGGCGCTCGCGGCCAACACAATCGGGTCGCGATAAGAATTGGTTTGCAATTGCGGTGGCGTTTTCCGCGACGTGAGGTTTCGAACCCATTTGACATCTGCGACAGGAACGTTGGCGACCTGGGCCAGCTCGTCCGGCGGAATGACAAGGCCGAAACTCAGAAGAACCACGGAAAGCGGCCCATCCGCAGAAGGCGAAACGGGCTGGATGGGAATAGACGCGCCATTCAATTGTTTCCCGGAAAGGAACCCACCCGTTGCAAGGCGAGCGGCGGTCTCGTTCAAGGCGGTCTCGAGCATGGCCCAGGCCGCAGCGTCAGCGGAAACATAGCTGCGCAATTTGAGATCAGCTTCATCAAAGCCCGCGCGCACCTTGAAATTGGGTGCGCGTTCGTCCTGACGCCAGACTTCATAGACTTTTGTCGGCTCCGGCTCAGCGATGGCTGACAAACCGGTGCCGTACGAGAGAATGCAAAGCGCTGCAAGAAATGTAGAAAGCGGATTCAAGGCGATTCTCCTACCTTATTGATGAATCGGAAATGACTCCTAATCCTGTCAACGCGAAGCGCTGCCAATGTCCGCCGCACTACCACCGAAAATATGATCTCCTTTTGGGTCACGGTCCGAAGTGATACCTTCGAAATCATCGTATCAACCCCGCTTGCCCTGACAGTCCCCACGATCAGGCGAAGTCCGAAATGCGACTTGGGATGAAGTCGATATGGCGAATGCGCTTTGGACGCTGCCAGAGAACCGCACCAAGACTGAGATTGAACATCGCGTGCCGCTGTCGGACGCCGCTATGGCAATCGTGGTAAAACTGAACGAGGCGAGGTCGACTGTCTTTGTCTTTCCTGGGCAGAAGCCAGGACGTCCACTCAGCGATATGACGCTGACCGCGATCCTGCGACGTTGGAAACTCCCGTGCACGCAACACTGCTTTCGATCATCTTTCAGGGACTGGGTGGGAAACGAAACTGACTTTGATCGCGAACGCTTCGAGCTGTGCATAAGCCATAAGGTGACGAGCGCGACCGAAGCGGCTTACAGGCGGAAGGACGCTTTGCACAAGCGACGCAGCATCATGCAGGCTTGGGCAGACTTTCTGGCAATGTCCTCGTCGAACCCGCATGACTAGTATCGTTGCTGATCGTTTGAGAACGCCTCGCTTTGGTCAGTTCGCTATTCTGTCGTCGATGTGCGGTTTCAGCTGTGGCTATAATGGTAACGCAAGTTGGAACCTCACTCTCTCTTAGCGCGACTGTATTGTCGCCCAGGTCCTGCTCGGCCGCGAATAACAGAGACGGGTTTGCATTGGACAGGCAGCGCCACTGACTGTACCCTGATAGCCTCTATTTCACCACGACAGTCGCCAGAACGGTTCTGTCAGTCTAATGCCAACCAGTCTCCACAATTCGCGGTCCAGCGGGTTTTAGGCGACGAGAAGGTGACGCCACTCGTGAAGAACGGCGTCTCGTTTTTGTTTGAACCGGATTCTGGTGTTGATGTGCCTTTCAAAAGTGAAGTGATAGTACACTGACGAATGGATTGAGACGAATTTCTGCAAACTTCGCATGCGCCGGAATCGCGACAGCGCTCGCTCTTGCCTTTGGAACGATAAGTGCGAATTTTCGGCGCGGTTGTTGAGATGACGCCCAGTTTCCTGGCGACCCTCGCTCCCAATCACCTTCATGGCTGCTCGATACGACGGGCATCTATCTGTGACGACGATATGCGGATTACCGTATCGCTTCATTGCTTTCTTTAGGAATTTCAATGCAGCGGCTTTGTCCCGTTTCTTCGTGACAAAGGAACCCAGAACTTCACCTTCATGGTCAACGGCGCGCCAAAGATAGTGGCGCTCTACCCGGATTTTGACGAATACCTCATCCAGGTGCCACTGCCATTGCGGGCTTCTTCGCATCGACTCTGAGCGCCGTTTCCTGTTCTTATGTGCGAAGTAAGTGCCGAACCGATCGCCCCAGAGACGGACGCTTTCATGGCAAATTTCGATTCCACGCTCGTGAAGCAGGTCTTCTCATTGCGAAGTGAGAGCGGAGAGCGGACATACATCAGTACGGCGAGTTGGATGATTTCAGGCGATGTTTCGAAGTGGCGAAACGGGTTATTGGTTATATTAGAAGGCTATTCACCATGATCGATCAGCTCAAGCCCGGTTCCGCTGACAATGCCGACTGGAGCGCGTTCAGTTAGGAACAACCTTGGTGGTTTTTGACGCTGTGATCACGAACTGCCTTGGCTTCATGCCGTCTACTTGCAGATCATATTTTCCTGCTATCAATTCGACGGGGCTTCCACCGGCAGTTCCGCTCACCACACGTTCACCGTCTTGATAGACGGTAAACCGTACTCGGGATGTGCTTGTCAGCGCGTTCTCAAGATCCGCGCCATCAGCCGCATCGACATAAATTCCACCTCCAGCTTTTGCCCATGCTTCAAAAGGTCGTCGATCGATTTCCGGTTCGAGGGCATAGCTGACCACGTCTATACGCGCTTCTACTCCTGCGGCCCTCAGGTTCTGTATCGCCTGGAGCGGAAATCCCCCACACGTTTCTTCTCCGTCCGTGATTAGAAGGATGGATGCTGAAGATGTCGTGTTCTTCAGATCTTTCGCCGCCTCGAGTAAGGCTGCTCCAATAGCGGTTTTTGCGTTATTCTGGGGGCGAACGGACTTTATGGAAGATGCCAATCGGTCATTGTCGAAACGGGTAACGGGTTGGACGAGGTCTGTTTCACAGGAATTTGGCTCTCCGCCGAACACGCGCAACCCGATCTCCAACTGTTCTCCCGCTTGGCTGCGTACCAGTTGGGAACCGAGATAGTCGGTCAATGCGGCCTTCGCGACGTCGATGCGGCGGTTTTTGCCCAGCCGTTTCAGCATGCTGCCAGACGCGTCCAATATGATGAGTTGGCTGTGGACCGTTGACTTGAGATCCGGCGCCAAAGCAGAATCGACCTGAAGGAAGCCGGGTTTAAGAACGACCACCTCGGCCTGGGCGCTCAAGGAATAGGGCTTGGGACCGAGTAGTCGCGCGGCGACCCGTGCATAGGCGACTGATATATCCTCGCTTTGCAGCACAAGCGAAACTTCGCCGCCAGTTTGGCCCGCCCAGAGCAGTGCGAGTGGCTGTGAAACGGATGGATCCTGAAAAGTGGAATTCGAAGGTGCCTTGATGACAAAGACCCTGGCCCGGGCCTCATGGAGCGCTTCGACAAGACCCTGCTTCGTATCGACATCACCATCGGTAATAACCACGATTGCGCGAGACCCGTCCCGATCCGTCAGGAGTTTGGCTGCGTCAAAAAGGGACGATTCGCCAGCACTATTGCTCCCGCCCTTATACTTCGCCAGTAGCGGTCGCAGCGCTTCGGGATCGGTGATCCAATCATCGCGCGCCCAGTCGCCTCCGAACGACTTGAATTGGACGGCGTCGCGCCCGACCACCATGTCATCGGCGAAATCAACAATTGCGCGTCGAATTTGAGGGATTTTACTCGCTATGGACGCGCTTTGATCGATCAGGAACACCACGGAACGCTGGGGTTCAGATACTTCGACATCAAGATAACTGCCCGGGTCTACATCAAAAGTGTAGGTGACTTCAGGGCGCAGTTGCGAGCGGATGATTTCGACAGGCTCTGTCTTGTCTCCCGAAGCGTTGCGCGCGGAGATTGCTGGATCAAAGCCGGCACTGCCGCGTGTTGTGATCTTGAGCCTGTTTGTCTGGCCTTCCGCCGGCACGCGCCAAGTTTCGGTGCGTACGCCAAATTCGACAGAGCCTGGCGAGAAGGGCAAGCCTGGAATCAGTGGGCTGTGGGCTGGTTCACCGCCTAATGCGGACGCCGTACTCTTACGCTCTATGCCGAAGAAAGCACCAACAAAGGAATCCAGCCATGCGCGGACAGAGACGAGTGCGTGTTTCATCGCAGCGAAATCGAGTGTGTCTTGCGCTGCCGCGCCTTTGGCTGTCGCGAACTCGCCCCACGTACCAAGAACGGACCGGTAGGTGTCATCCTCAGGCCGTTCAATGAGCTTCATGATCATCGGGGCAAGGAAGTAGCCGCCTTCAGGGTGCTCGTATTCAATTTTCACGGCGCGCGCAGACGACCATTCAGGTAGGTCGTACCGGACGGTCTGGTTGGGCTGTGGTTGCGCTGGCAAGTCAAATCGTCCGATTTCATGAAAGGGGCCTATGGGACTATAGGCCGAGGCATAGACAATGGCCGCACTTGCAAATGGCCACTGGTTGTCGGGGAAACTCGCCGGATATACCGCCTCTACGGCTTCGATGTCGGCTTCCAACTGGTTGCGGAACGTGATGGCATTGTTGAAGTCTGTGGGGCTTTCCACCCGACCCGGGAATGTCGTGACGCTGGCCTCGGACGCGTCAATCTGGAGATGCCGGTTGGCTTGCATGTTGCGGTTGCCTGATACAAACGCGCCGAGTCCCTTGTCGGCAATATTCAGGTTCTTGAGACCAGAATAGCCTGGCTGAGCGATCACCTCGAATCCACTGAGCGACACCCGGCTGCTGTCTCCACCACGCCGATTGGTGGCGCGCAATCTGATCTTCAAGGCGTCAATCGGGCCACTCGGGAACTCATAATATGCTGTCTGGCCCCATTCCTCGTGGGTGCCGACCAGGACCTCGCGCCATTTCTTTCCGTCGCTTGAGACATCTATGGCAAACCCTAGAATGCCTTGGGGTGCATCCAGACGTGTATTGATGCCGATTCCGGCAACCGGGATCGGCTTGTTGCCGGGAAGGTCCAGTATCGGGCTCAGGATGTGCTTGACGCCATTTGAGAGGAATCCCTCATGATCGGTTCCCTGAGTAATATACCCGTCAATCAAATTCAGAATATTACGTGCGCCTGCGGGGTTCCGGTAGGCGTAGTCGCCATCTTCACCAACGCCGATGCCGTCACTTTCCAGCCATTTAGCACCTAGGCTCGTTCGGGCCACATTGATGCCGCCAGCCAGGGCTGGTGGAACCCGGCGCGCGGGCAATGGGCCGACGGGCGCCGTACGGGAGTCCACTCTCAGATGGTGGCCGGTGCTGGCAACGATCGCGCCTTTGTCCGTGCGGACCGCAACAAAAAAGGGAAGGTCGCCATCGTAGAGATCATCTGGAAGCAGGAAGCTGACAAATTTCGCGGTGGTTTCACCGGCAGCGAGGGACACGCTGTAGGGGATGACTTCGATACCAGGACGGGCGAACCAGAAGTCGAGCGTTCCGGAGACTGGTTCCTGAGACGTGTTGGTGATGTTCAGAACCGCAGTCGCCCGTTGCCTGAAGACGGAATAGGCGCTTACTTCGGCGACGCGCGTCACGGCCAGCTTCAGGGCGGACGAAGTGGTGACAGGGAAGGGGTTGGCATAGCGGGCCGACAGTTTGTATTCCGCGGGACTTCCCGTGCGTGGGCTGAATCTCAGTTCGTGTTCGCCAGCTGGAATTGAAACCGTCCTTTTCCAGCCACCGGGCGTGATGACCTGGCGATCGAGACTGGTGGACGCGTCTTCCGACGCCACTGAAAACGTCGTGTAATATTCAGATCCGGGTGGCACATCAATCGACATTTCCACGAGTGCATTGCGTGGCAAATACATCGAGAAGCGATCATCATCGCCCTCTTGGGAATCGCCTACAATCGGCTGGCCGAGTGAAAGACGGCGGGGCACGTACTCATTCGGTTCGCGCTCGGAATCGGTTCGTGGGCTGCCCAGTGGCTTGGCGATGACCTTGTAGTCGCCCGGCGTGCCGTAGATTCTGATATAGACCGGGCCGGGTTCGAGATAGACATCCGGCGTAACGAGGCGGCGTGAATTTCCGCCGTGCCTGCGGATGTCGGCAATCTTTCCCGTGACATTGCTCAATTCAATTTGTCCGACCGATTCGCCGAGCACCATGATGCGCCAGAGTTGGCCGGTATTACCCGCATTGAACCCGATCGTATCGGTGTCGCCACCTGCGGAAAGAGTCCCTTGTATTCGGAACGGCCCATCAATCAGGGGAACGAATTGAGCCGAGGCGTTGGGTTCGAAAACTGTGTCCAGCGGGTCTGCCTGCAAGCGCTCGATGCTTATGTCGTAAAGTCCGCCGAAATCTGAATAATTGACGATGGTCAAGACAGTGTCTTCGGCTATTCGGAACGGGGAAAAGCTGATGTCCCTGCCATCAAGGCATTCGACGACGTTGTTTGCCTCTCTCAAGCACAGTCTCATGTTCACGGCGCTGATAACATGTACGCTCGCCGCGCCAATCCCCGCGAGTTTTGCCAGGCTGAATCTATCTTCGTCCTTGGCGTCAAGTGGTAACGTGTATGTCTGTCCGATCGACAGGCCAGGCCCGGTGGAATAATTGAGGTCCGAATTGGGTTCGATTGGTCCATCAGCATACTGGCTAGGCTCTGCCACAAGACGCCAGCTGCCTGTCCCCTCACCGTCCCAAGATTTGACGCAAACGGCGCTATCCTTCAGCCGAATGCCCGAGATCGCCAGAGAGCTTCTTCCAGAACGCGCCTCGGCGCGAATAGCCTTGGCGTTGTAGACCAGCATTTCAACTGAGCTTGTTGGTGAGCTGACAAGGGTCAGGTCGACAACTTTGTTGGCCGAGAGAAGGGCCGGCACCATACAATGCATCTCACCATTGGCTGGCCCGCTTACATCATTTCCGACGGGGAACGCTTTGCCTGGGGCATTGGGAAGCGAAGCGGGAGATTGCACCGGTACAATCCGCTCGACCCTGAGCGTGACGTCGACGGGGTTGAGTGGCGCGAGCCCCAGATAGATGCGACCGGGCTGGAAGGTGGTGGCGGGCAATCTTGCCATGCGGTCCCCAAACCCACGCGCGGAATCACTCAGCAGCTTTGTGCGGGCAGTCGGCTGATTGCGCTCATTGAGCTCGATCGTGTTGGCTTCCAGAACGATGCTTACGGGCTCGGCGGCCTCAGCGGAGATATTGTAGATGTCGTCGGTATCGGTGACGTCAAAGCTATAGACTGTGCTCTCAACGAGCGTGAGTTTGACTTCGGCCAGCCCGTCTACAAAATCGAGCGGTGTGCTCTTGAGGGCCGGAACTTCTGATGTTCCGCCGAGCTTGGACAGGTCGGGGAGCTGGCTCCATGCGACACCGGCCCCAAATAGCGGAGCCCAGCTCAGGACGAGAAGCGCGGTTGCCACACCTCGTGCTTTTCGATGGATCGCACACTTCAGTGCCGCGACTTTCACTGTGTTACCTTCTTGCAGACCGACTCGATCGGACGCCCGGCAATTGATCCCAAGGGAGCCGAAACAATTTCAAGCGTCAGCTGAGTTGCTATATAGCCGATCGCAGCTTCCAAGCCGCGGCCTACGGGTTTGAAGAAACCACTCACCGGACCCATGGCTCCCGCTGTGCCGATTGCGACCATCGTGTTTCCCACGACACAACAATTCTGCATGGTCGTGTTGCCCTTGTAGGTATCCACGCAGCTCTGGGCGCTCATTACCCATCCGCCCAATGCTATGCCAAGTGATATCCGCTTCATTATCGCTTCTTCGATCGTCGCTTGCCCGCCATATAGTCCCATGCCGAGCGTTTGCCCTGTTTCTGGGTTGATCCGCCACCAGAGAGGCTCATCCGAACCTTCGAGCATGACGAGTACTGTGCCTGATCCCGAGTCAGCATTCAGGCGGTCGCGCAATGCCAAGGAAGCAATCGACTGATTGCTCCACGTCGCGACCGATTCAACATTCTTGAGCACCGCACCAGTCTTGAGTCGTTTCCAGTCGGTGTCGTTGGCAGCTTTGCCGAGCAAGTGTTCGACAAGCGTCCCGCGGATCCCTTGTTCCAAATTGCCCGACGGGCTGACTGAGACTGCGCCACGGTCTTCGGCCAGCAGCATCGTTTCGTCAGTGAGGATATCAATCGTTTTTCGAACAATACCGTCGGTGCTTCCAACGTTTTGCGTGCGCTGCATTGATACCATGGGAGCAATCCGCACGAGTTGCTTCGTGTTGTCGCCATCCGGGCTAAACGCGTTACCCGCCGAGAGCATCTCTGACCAGACAGGCTCCGAATTTTGAGCGGCAAAGGCAGGATGCGAATGGGCCTCCTCTGGCGTCATTTTCCCGTCAATAACCGCTTTGAAATAGGGCACGATTCTCATTAGGCTGGCTGTGGACTCCATCACGTCCCGCATGGCGCGTGCGCCGTTTTCACGCCCAACATTGACGTCGAAAATTCCCTGAAAACTCACCAGACGGCTTGGAAATTCGGGTGTTTCTTGCCTGAAATCCGTCAGACGACGCTCAGCACTGGTCGATTCTCCACCAGGTGATATGTGGACCACCGTTAAAATCACGCCGCTCAGCCTGGGAGCGGTGTCAGCTTTTCCATTCGTCGCGTTCAACCCGCCCAGCGCGTCGGCATATTTCGATCCGACCGTCGCAAAGATCGCTGGCCCTGCGGCAACATCCTCGGCTGATGCGGTCAAACCCTGCAATGTAAATGCCTGCGCGCGTTCGGCAGGCGCCTGGTTCATGATCGGAATGAAAAAAGCGGCATCACCATCGCTACGGACTGTGTCGGGCGCGATTCCGATATCGATTTGCGTCAAGGCAAGGTTGGCCGCTGGTCGTTTATAGGGCGACATGATGCTGATGCGCTCAAGCTTGTCACCCGTCTTGCGCTCTATCTCGAGACGGATTTCGATCTTGTGCAACCTGTCATCGGGTACCGTTCCGGCAAAGAATTGTTCAGGTTCGACCGTGGGAGCGACAGCGTTCTGGAAAGCTGGATGTACATCGACCCATGGGTCATTTGGCGTATTCCTATAGCGGACCCAGACATATTCCTCAGCAATTTGGGCGACAAGACGATCTGTCTGAACCGCATCAGACTGGGCCATTGATACGCCTGCCGCTTTGAGGCTGGCCGAGAGACTCTTCACGAGTTCCGACACGTCTCGACCGGCCGCGAGTGTATTCTTCTCGGCATTCTTTTCCAGGTCACGGGCTTCGGCGAGGACCTCATCGAGGCGAGATTTAGGTACGAATGGCTTGAGCGCTTCCGTGACGTCTTCGACCAAGAGCCCGGTTGACAGAGGTGCCCTGTCGCTGAAGCTGACTTGGAGGAGACGTTGAGCATCTTTCTTTTCAAGTGTACCCTTAACGATCACGGCCTCGCCGGCCATGGTGTTGACAAGGGCAGCCAGAAGAACGGCCTGGTCCCAGCTTGAGCCCGCCGATGCGGAAATTGTGCCTTCAGGGCCCCGCATCACGCCGAGATAAGGATCGTAAGCAATATTGTTCCGAACGAAATTTGCTGCCGCCGCAACGTCATAATCCAGGCTCTCTGCCAGGCCATCCACATCATAAAGTTCCAGCGGAATTTTTGAGGAGAGGGTCCTGTAGGCATCGCCAATGGCGCGCGCAGAATCGCGTTCTGCGGCTGGCGCGATATAGGTGCGCGGTGCGGCGGTCGCGCTGAGGCTCGAGGAGAGGGCGAAGGCCACAGCGACAATTTTAAGCCTGAAAGACAAAAGCGTTTTCTCCTCTTCGGGATGGATATCATCATGCTGCACAAGACGGACAGGCGGGCCGGGTCTCACCTGAGCGCGGCCTTGTCGACAAACCTTGCGACAGTCGAAGGCTCCAATCTTTTAATACGCAATGCGGCATCGAAATCCGCCAAGGATATTTGCGATCAGCCCGCGGCAGGCATTGGGTGTGCAGGCAAGTATTTTGGCGGGGCAAGGTTGCAGAGCGCGTTGATGAGAACAGGGACGCCAAACCACCGGAGCAACACATGCCGTCACGACCAACCAGACAGAAGGCTCGCGCAACACTGTGCGCCGCCGTTTTCGCCTTCGGGCTGACGGCCTGCGGCCAGACAAGCGCTGAACCGAACGCGCCGGAGCAGGACGCGAAAGTTGCAGGTCGCGACGCGATATGTCTAGAACGCCTGCCGGAAGAGGTTGCTGTCCCGGACGCGTTTGTCGTTGAGTCTTGCTCGCAGTCCGAGTCGATGACGACCTTTCGCGGAACAGCAAAGCCGCAGCAAGATATTGATGCCGCATTCAACGCCCTTAAATCCTCCTACAAATCGGCCGGATTCACGCTTTATGACAATTCGAGCGGAAAGATCCGAAGCGTCATTTTTGGCGGGACCGGGCATCGAAAAGGGGAGATCCAACTGAACCCGAAAAGCGGCTTTCTCGCGGTGTCGGTCAATCTCTATCCAGCAGAAATGGAGCAGTAAGGCGTGGTGAGGGTCGTGTACAAAGTTTTCGTCGCGGGTGCCATAATGCTAACGGCCTGCGGCATGTCGGAGCCGCCCCTTCTGGAAAACAGAAGCGGACAGAGTGCGATGGAGGCACGGGCTGAATCGCCATCAAAGAGACCCGCCTGGTTACCGCAGGACATTCCGCTGCCTCAGGACTTGGTGATATTCGAAACGAGCCGAATGAAGCTGCCATCCGATGAACACGCAAGCTACAAGCTTGAAGGCTATTCTTGGCAAGATCTCGACGCTGCGTCCGTAACGGCAGGCCTGCGTAAAGACCTGATGGCTTCTGGATACCAGCATGTCGGGAATGATGCGGCCGCGACACCCCAGTTGATACAATTCTCGGGCAATGGGTTGGCGCCTGGCACAGTGGCTTACATGCAGGTCAACTCTGCGGGTGACCATCTCGTGATTTCACTGAGCATCATTCCTCAGGGCTGAGTTACTAGTCCCAGTTCGCGCCCCGCTGCCTTGCAAGGTACGACATAAATGGAAGGCGCAGCGGGCTGTATCTGTAGTGCCACCAATGCCGCGTCAAGATAAGCCCGCGCCCCCACTCGGTCGCCAAGGCCGAGGCGGGCCATGCCAATGCGACAGCGAGCCACTTCGGTTGCGAAATGTCCCGGGGGAAGCGACAGCGACAGCGCATCAAAGGCTTGGCGAGCGTTTTTCTCGGCCTCACTGTAGCGATGCAGGTCAAGCATGATGGCTGAGCGTGTCAGGGCTGGGAAGGCGCGTCGGGGGTGTCCAGCAGGCAACTTCGCATCGAATATTGCCTCCGCCTTTGAAAGATTTTCGATGGCTTTATCGGGCAGGTCCGCCAGTGTTTGAGTGGCCGCAAGGTTTTGGTAAACGTCTCCGACCTCCAGCGTATCTTCCCCTGAGAGCAGGATACGAGATCCCAGTATTGTCTCGTAAATAGTGATCGCGTCATCATAAGATTTGGCACTCGCAAGTACGTTCGCTAGATTGTTCTGATGGGACAATGTGGACGAGTTGAGGGGGCCGAACGCCTTTGTGGACAACGCAAGTGCCCGGCGGTGCGTTGAAATTGCCTCATCTGAATGTCCACGATCACTCAGTATGCGACCAAGATCGGACAATGGCAGTCCAAGACGAGGGTGGTCTGGCCCGTAAGTAGACTCTGTCAATGCGATGGATTTCCGGATCTGTTCCTCAGCCTCGGCAAGCATACCCAGTTCGCCGAGGGCCCGCCCCAGCCCTGACCGCGCCTCGATCTCGCCATTGATGGACGCGGATGCCAACGCTCTTGGCAGGGTCTCCTCGAACAGGGCGCGTTGCTTTACCCATTCGCCTTCGTGGGACCATGCAGCAGTTAGGAATGTGTCGAGCGCACTTGAGTCGCTTTGCGGCGTCGCGCGGGCAATGGACAATGCCTGCTCGATCTGAGCCGCCCCTTGTTCGACTTCGCCCAGCTGAATTTCCAGCCCGCCACGGTATGCTAGGGCCGCCGCATATTGGCTGGAGGGTAGCGCGTTTGAAGTGGTCAGAAGAATAAGTGCTTCATCGGCGAGTGCTTTGGCTTCCTTCAGATCATCAGAGCGGTCCTTCGCCCGAGCGACCCAGCCGATGAGCTCGGCCTGAAGTTCAGGATCGTCCGTCAGGCGTTCGCGCACATCGTCAAGCGCTGGTTCGAGTATGGATGTCGAATTTCTGACATCCGATTCCACGCCGTCCAGCTTCAATGGATCAACCCGGCGAAACAGGTCCAGCAGAACACTCTTGCCGCGATCCGCCCGGTCCGCCTCCGCGATCGCTATGGCACGCTCGCGTTCCATTGCGCGTCCATGTGCCGATAGCATCATGCCCCAGCCAATAACGCCCAGGATCAGGAGGGCGGCCAGTCCGGACGCCATTCGGTTGTGCTGGACGAAGCGATATACTGCTTCCAAGTGCCTGTCTGGCCTTGCGGCGGGCGCGCGCCCATCCAGTACGGACCGCAGGTCACTGGCAAAGCTTGCTGCTGAGGCATACCTGTCATCGGGAGCCTGCGCCATCGCCTTGCGGATTACTGCCTGCGTATCGGCAGGCAGCGTAAGGCCCTCGCAGAGTTCCGAAAGGACGCGGCCCAGTTGGTAAATGTCGCTTGCGGTCGTGACCTGCTCCAGCCGCAACTGTTCCGGCGAAGCATAGTCGGGCGTCATGGCGGTCGTTCCATCGGGATCGCTGAGGCCACCAGCGAGGCTGGATACGCCGAAGTCGAGTAACCGAGCGCGGCCATCATCCGACACGATGATGTTGTCCGGCTTGATGTCGCGATGGACAATCAGTTTGGAGTGCGCTGACTGCGTCGCGTCGGCGACGTCGGCGACGAGAGAAAGACGGGCGCGCAGGCCGAGCCTATATTCGTGGCAATAAGCCGTTATGGGACGTCCCGGCGCCAGGTCCATGACAAGCCAGGGAGCGCCCGTCGCGGTTTCCCCACCATCGAGGATGCGCACGATGCCTGGATGGTCGAGCGTCGAGAGAATACGGCGTTCACGCAGAAAATGATGTACGGCGTCACCATTCTGCATGCCGCCGCGCATGACTTTCAGGGCGACTGTCTGATCGTATCGTCCATCATCACGATTGGCTTCGTACACTACGGACAAACCACCGGGAGCTATTCGCCGAAGGATACGCCAGGGACCATATCTGGCGCCGATCCGGGGGTCTTCAGAGAAGCTTTCTATTCCTGTCGACACCTCTTCAAGCATCGACAAACGAAGGGTTTCCAGGCTGTTAAATCGCGACCGGCTATCGCGCTCGCGTTCGAGCAGCAGTGTCGCCCGTCGAAGTACGTGGGGTGTATCGGCCAGTTCCTTCTGCAGCCAGGCCTGGCGCGCGCCCTCGGGCAGCTCCAGCGCCGCCGAGAACACCTCGTCGAGACGATTCCACTGAGTGTTGTCTGCGGTGCCCAAGGCGTGCCTTTCTGATCCGTCGTGAGTGTCCCGCTCACGACGTCGGATATCAAGTCGTCAATGCGCCTGCGTGCGTCCCTGTTCCCAAGCTATCCACGGAACCGCCGCAGAAAACCCGCCACGCAAATGCATGTGGCGGATCACGGCACGTGGATGCGTTTTACACAATAGGGCGCACAACAAACACAAAGGGAATTAGACCATGCTTCGATCCACAATGGCTACGGCCGCAACAGCTTTCTGTTTTCTTGCCGCGGCCAGCCCGGCCGGGGCTCAGGAGATCGCCGTCTTTGGACCACCGACAGTTTCCTATCAGGGCCAGCGTACAATTGTGACAAATGAAGCGAGCCTGAGCCAGACCGTACATTCAAAACCTGGCAAGAACCGCACTGAAATGACCATGGAGGGACAGACCGTGATTCAAATTTGGCGCGATGATCTCCAGACGCTTTGGACGATTTCTCCGCAGCAGGGCTTTGTCATGGAGATCCCCTTTGGAGCAGACCAGGCAAAATCGCCTCTCGATGGCCTGGATGAGCAAACTGCCGTGCTTGAAAAGCGCTTCATCGGAAGAGAAACAGTGAATGGCGTGATGACAGATCATCACTTCCTTCGGGCGACTATGTCTGGCGGCGGCACGACATCCGGTGATGTCTGGACTACCCCCGAGAATATCACGGTGCGCATGCGCATGGCGCAGGTTGAAGCGGGTCAGCGAGCAGAGAATATCAGCTACGACCTCAACGGCCTGCAACGGTCCTTTCAGGCAGACCAGCTCTTCGAAGTGCCGGCTGGATACCAGGTTATGTCTATGGGAGCAGGCGGCATGCCCAGCGTGTTCGGCGCCGCTGGAGGTTATGCCGGGGATGTGGCTGGTGACGCGGCTGACACGGCAAAAAATGAAGCCGACCGCCAGGTGCGCGGGAAGGCGCGAAACGAAGCCGCAAAGGCGGTACGCAAGATATTCAAGTGGTAGCTTTGCCGGTTTTCTGGCACCAGGACTGTGAATCGAGGAACTCGGCCAGGTAAGCGCGGGCGCGGGCCCAGTCGCGCTCAACAGTTCTGACTGATCGGCCAAGTGCTTGCGCGGTTTCTTCGACTGTGAGGCCCGCGAAGAACCGGCATTCTACAATGCGTTCGAGATCCGGCGCTTTCTTGGCAAGCGCGGCGAGGGCGGCCTCGATATCCAGGATCTGGGCTTCTGCTGTGCTGCCCGGTATCTGGTAATCGTCTATGTTGACATGCTCGGCGCCTGAACCGCGTTTCTCCGCAAGTTTGCGCCGGGCATGGTCGACGAGTACCTGGCGCATGGCGCGGGACGCGGTCGCCAGGTAGTGGCTCTGGTCGGCGAAGCGCCGACTGCTGTCTTTTGACAACTTGAGCCAGGCTTCGTGGACAATCATTGTTGTATTGAGAGTCGCGCTGGAACGCTGTCGCCCGAGTTGGCGTGAGGCGATGCGACGAAGAACGTCATACGTCTCGGCCAGCAACTCTTCGGACAGGCCGAGCGCGTGGTTGCTGGGTTCTTTTGGAGCGTCACTATCCGGCGTGGTCGTCAAATGCTGGTCCCCGTAGTACGACCCTCGACAATGTCGCGTCTAGTCTACGGGTAAGCAAGAAGCATGGTCAATGCAATCACAAGTTCAGAGTGCCTATTCCGGTTCCGGGTCCATGATCAGGGTTATAGCGAATTTTGCGGTGCCTTCGCCGTACATATCCATGACTAGGATACTGGCGTCGTCTAGGCCGATCGTGTCAAACCGGATCAGTGTTGCATTCCCTTTTTCGACCTCAAGGATTTCGTATCCATTTGTCTCAATCATCGCGGTGAAGAAGGCGACGACTGAATCAACGGTATCGCTGACTTGCCCTTCTACCTGATAATATCGACTGGCATATTCTGGGGGCTGTCCGCCTGACGCGCTGACGATGCGGCTGCCGACGGGGAAGTTGATGGTTTCGGGAAACCCTTCTGGCAATGAGACGTTCTGTGGTTCTGCAAGCTCGCCAACTGGAGGAGGGGGGGCGTCTGCGACGGCCATGCCGGCTGGTATGCTGCCCAGAGCGCCAAGTGTTAAGGCCGCGAGCAAAAAGCGGCAATCGAATACTGTTTTCGGCATGATGATGTCCTCTTGTGCAAGCCGTGAATGGGCCCGTGGAATACAACGCAGTTCCTGCGCTGTTTCCGCCAATTATCCGGTCCATCGACGCGAACGGGTCTCCCCAGTGTCTCGTCGCTTCTCGCTTCTTGCGCTGGCGATATGGCGGAGACAGGTCCGGCTTTGCGTTTCGATCAATGGGGCGTGCGTTCAGCGCGCTAGACAACGCGCCAGACCGTGAAAGGATTCCACATGATACAGCAGCCTTTGAGAGCAACCACAGCTGCACTACTGGCGGGCATCGTCCTGGCTGCGGCCTGTTCCGGCAGTGCATCGCCAGATTCAAAAGAGTCCGCGTCAGACCATAGCGACGCCACATCCGCGAAAACGGAGAACACTGCGGAGACGGATCGCCTGCTCGGTCGGGTAAACTTGCCAGCGCCTGACTGGCTGCCGAAGCATTTTCCACTGCCGGATGACCGTCGCATTTATAGCAAGACCGAAGTCGGGTCCGTTCCACCGGCTCACCAGTTACAGGCTCGGACGATGACCTCCCAGGAAGATTTCCGAGATGCCATTGTGCAGTGGGGGGTGGACACGGATACCAAGGTTGAGGAAGTCGGTGATCTAAGCGGCATGCTGATACTGACCATTTCGGGAGGGGGGTTTGGCGGCGCGAGCTCGGTCCAGATCATCGATGATCCACGCGGGAACCGACGTATCGTCCTGACGCTGCAGGACGAGCAATGACAACCCACTTGCTCTCAGCCGAGATTTTCTCGGATCGGCATTGTCAAAGGAACCAATTCAGATCGTCTCTCCTTGCCTCGTCGACCCAATTTTAGGCGAACGATCCCGTGGCAGCTACAGTGCGGAGACGAGCAACAGGAAACAATCGGCTAGCGTATATTAGTAGTATCGTTTGCTTTGACAATGCCATCTTGGTCATTTCCCTAAGTTAAATGGCAAGATCAGTCACCTCAAGTCCGGTTCTACTGACAACACCCTGGAGCAAACGACTCGCCGATCACCCCAATTGGGAAATCAATCTCGATGGCGAACCAATTCTGGTCCTTCACGTGCTGTGTCATTCTCCGCAATAGCATCGTTGCGCCTCCCCAATAACCCCGAGGGTTGGGGATGGCCGCGCCCCTCATATTTGCAATCGCTAAAACGCAGACGGGTGCGGATCCGTCTGCCGCCGCGTAGTTAGGTTCCTGATCTGAAATAGGGGTCAAACGAGCTTCAGGCGTACCCGCGAGAAATCTTCTAAACCAGTTTGCCTTTCCGCGCGTAAATGTTCAGGACTTGATCACTGCCCGTGATCTTAGGAGAATTTCGTATCGGCGACCTCATCCTCATCTTTGGCGATCAGCTTTCAACCTCTATCTCCTCGCTTGAGGGGGCAGACAAGGACAACGCACGTGTGCTCATGGTTGAGGTCATGGAGGAGGCGACCTATGTGCGCCACCACAAGAAGAAGATCGCCTTCCTTTTCTCGGCCATGCGCCATTTCGCAGTTACGCTGCGGTTGGCGGGATGGGACGTTGACTACGTCCAATTGGACGATGGCGGCAATACGGGGAGTTTTACCGGAGAGCTTATGCGCGCGATCGGGCGTCACGAGCCCGGTCGCGTTCGGATGACCGAACCATCTGAATGGCGGGTGCGCGATCTGATAAATTCCTGGCAGGTCAGCACGGGTTTTACGCTAGAGGTTTGCGAGGATGATCGGTTCATTTGTTCGCATTCCGAATTTGAAACCTGGGTCGATGGCCGCAAACAGCTTCGCATGGAATATTTTTACCGTGAGATGCGACAGAAGACCGGTCTGTTGATGGATGCGGGCAAGCCGGTCGGCGGAAAGTGGAATTTTGATGCCGACAACCGCAAGTCGGCCCGCAGCGATATCTTCATGCCAAAGCCTCTGCAGTTTCATCCGGATGCAATCACGCAGGACGTACTTTCGCTAGTCAATGAGCGTTTCGCCGATCATTTTGGCGATCTTGAACCCTTCTGGTTCGCGACCACCCGGACGGGGGCGGAGAAGGCGCGCGATCACTTCGTCCACAACGTGCTTCCAGCCTTCGGAGACTATCAGGATGCGATGTTGGTTGGAGAGAAGTTCCTCTATCACTCTCTCCTGTCCTTTTATATGAACGCGGGTCTTCTCGACCCGCTCGAAACCTGCAAGCGCGTCGAGGCGGCCTACTATTCCGGGCATGCGCCGCTGAATGCGGTTGAGGGATTTATTCGTCAGATCATCGGTTGGCGGGAATATGTCCGCGGCATCTATTGGCTGGAAATGCCCGACTATCTGGAGCAGAACTTCTTTGGAGCTGTCAGGCCGCTACCGGAGTTCTACTGGACCGGGCAGACAGATATGGCCTGTATGCGCGAAGCTATTTGCCAGACCCGGGAGGAGGCTTATGCGCACCATATTCAGCGCTTGATGATTACCGGAAATTTCGCGCTTCTGGTGGGGGTTGCCCCAAAGGCGATACATGAATGGTACCTGGCTGTTTACGCGGATGCATTCGAATGGGTGGAGTTACCCAATACGCTCGGTATGAGTCAGTATGCAGACGGTGGACTTCTCGGATCCAAACCCTACGCGGCGAGCGGCAACTATATCAACAAGATGTCGAACTATTGTAAGCAATGTCGCTTCGACGTGAAGCAGAAGACAGGGGATCAGGCATGCCCCTTCAATTCTCTATATTGGGATTTCGTAAACCGGAATGCAGACAAGCTTCGCACGAACCCGCGAATGGCCCAGGTCTATCGAACCTGGGAGCGCATGGGGCAGGACAAGCAGCGCGACTATCTCGGTTCTGCAGCAAAGTTTCTGGACGAGCTGTGATAGTGCGAGTGAGAAGCGGCATCTTTCGGATTTTTGTAGCTGATTTTGTTCTGGAGCATGAGCCAGAGGAGCGGCGGCAGGTTGGTGACAGACGCCCGACGCAAGGGGTCGCATTTGCAAAAGAAATCGAATATTCGGTTGCCGAGTACATCGTTCCAGAAAGCGCCGACGCCCGATGAAAAAGGGGGACCTGCCGCAGAAGACATGTCCGGTCTGCAACCGGCCTTTTTTCTGGCGTAAGAAATGGCAACGAAACTGGCCAGAGGTCATTTATTGCTCTGAACGATGTCGTAGGAGCCGATAAAGGTGAGATGTTTCGTTTAGATCCCTTTGCGAAGACCCGTCGAAGGCGGCTGGCTTGAGGTGGGCGAACCCGGTCTTTAGCGTTGGGGAATGACACATTCACCATTTTGCCACTTCAAGACTTGGCCGGAAATCAGCCAGCCCGCCGTGAGGATGGACGACAGAGTGCCGCGCTAGCTTTGGATCGGCTCCTCGAGAACGCCATTCAAGTATTCCATGCAAGTGATCTAATCGCTTCGTTGCCGGGTTCGCCTCGGTGGCGCGGGTTTGGAAACTTCCGAAAGTGGACCCGAGCTGTTTTCGACGGGCCCAATCGTTCTATATCCTCCAGAGTGGGTTCAAGGTTGCGCCCATGGGCGCCGGGTCGACGACATCGGAAAGGCTTTTAGAATGAGAAGTCTGATAGGGATTGGTCTGTCGATCATGTTGATCGCTTGTCACAATCAGGCGGCCGATTCATCTGCGACAGCGCAAGTAAGCGAACTGGTTTCCCAGAGAGGCGACATGATGAAATCAAGTGATTCAATCTACAATGTAGAGTTTATATCCATTGCGGGCGAACCAATGCCTTTTTCTGAGTATTCAGGTCAGGTTGTCTTGGTGGTCAATACCGCGTCGCGTTGCGGATACACACCGCAATACGAGGGCCTCCAGGAGTTGCACTCAACCTTTGCCGACCGGGAATTCACATTGCTGGGTGTGCCATCAAATGATTTTGGTGGCCAGGAGCCAGGTTCCGAGAGCGAGATCGCGACGTTCTGCAAAATCAATTATGGCGTGGAGTTTCCGTTGACCCAGAAGGTCCATGCGATTGGATCCGAACAGCACGCTTTCTGGCAGGCGGCGAGGAAAGAACTGGGCGAGAAGGCTGAACCAAAGTGGAACTTCCACAAGATTCTGGTTTCCCGTGATGGCCAGTTCATTCAAGCATATCCGTCCGGGGTTCGACCGGCTGATAGCGAACTGATTGCCGACATCGAGGCGGCCTTGGGCTAGCCCGTAAAGGATTCTGTCACGCGTGACCTTGGCTACCCGATCCAGCCAAGGCCGTATGTGTCCGTAAAAACACGCCGCGCCGTCTGGACGACGAGGGGAGCATCCTTTGTCATGGTTCGGCGTTCGATACCTTTGTGATGGTTTGGGGGAGTGCAGATGGTGGAATGGCGCAAGACGGATATCCCTACCCGTGTTGAGTACCTGCAGAAGCGGTACCCGATCGATCGGACGACGGAGGAAGTTCGCGCGAATACAGAACCAAAAATCGGTTTCGAGCATACCATTATGACCAGGAGTACACGCGTATGATACCGAGGCGGCAAACGCCAATTTCAGTCTACTATGATGGATCATGTCCGTTGTGCAGGGGTGAAATATCTTTTTATAAGAAACGCCGCGGCGCCGAAGCTGTCGCCTGGGTGGACGTGTCTGAACCTCGCAACCTGCCTGCCGACCTTTCGCGGACCGAAGCTATGGCGCGATTCCATGTTCGCGATGCAAACGGTCGACTGGTAGACGGCGGCCACGCATTCGCCGAACTCTGGAAACAGTTCCCGGCCTTTCGTTGGGCCGGCGTGTTTTTTAGTTCACCCGCAACGCGCTGGATTCTCGAGCTTGGATATATTGTCTTTCTTCCATTTCGGCCGCGCATTCAGTCCCTGTTCAGACCGCGACATGGACCAGAAGATGAAAGCCAGAACCGGTAATCACTCCAGATAATCCCCTGTTTGAGGCCCGCGTTTGGGGTCTCAGCGATAGGTGCTTCGATCATATCGGACAGGCCGATGGTATTGACGATGAGCGCAGGGAAAATATCCGGATGGGACAGGACCGAAAATTTACCCTAGGATTGTGTTGCAAATGAAATATCCGGAGAAGAGTGCGCATGGATGACGAACCGCAGTCGAAGACGTCAGCGAGCGGGAAATCTGTTTCTTCGCGGGTTCGCGAAAGACTGAAGCATGCCAAGAAAAGATTCCATGCGAACGACAATATCGCTGCGTTTCTGGAGCCTGGAGAGCTGGACGATTTACTCCTTGAAGTGGAAGCGAAGTTCAAGGAAGTGCTTGAGAGCATGGTGATCGACATCGAGAGTGATCACAACACGCAGGATACCGCGCGCCGGGTAGCAAAAATGTACCTGACCGAGGTTTTCAAGGGGCGCTATGTTGAGCCACCGCCCGTCACCGAATTTCCAAACGCGGAAGCCTTGAATGAGCTGATGATCGTTGGCCCGATCACGGTTCGAAGCGCATGCAGCCATCACTTTTGTCCGATCATGGGACGTCTCTGGATCGGCCTCATGCCAAATGAACGCTCCAATTTGATTGGACTGTCCAAATATGCGCGTCTCGCAGAATGGATCATGAGCAGGCCCCAGATTCAAGAAGAAGCGATCTCGCAGATGGCCGAGGTCCTCATGAACAAGGTGCGCCCCGACGGTCTTGCGATTGTCATGGAGGCCGACCATTTCTGCATGCAGTGGCGGGGCGTCAAGGATAACGCCGTAATGGTCAATAGCGCCATGCGTGGGTCTTTCCTCAAGGACCATACGTTGCGTAGTGAATTTCTGTCACTTCTGAATTTGAAAACACGAGGCTGATATGCTTGTTCGTTGCCTATATGCTAGTCGCCCGGTCGAGAAAATAACCGGCCCGCTCCTGGATGATATTCTTGAGCAGTCTCGGCAGAACAATGCCGCGCTGGGGGTCACCGGCATGCTGTGCGTGTCTGAGGACCTGTTCATCCAAGTGATCGAGGGTGGGCGCGACGAAGTATGTGAATTGTTCAATGCAATCGTCCGAGATGGCCGGCACGAAAACGTTCGCCTACTTATTTTTGATGAGATCTCGGAGCGCCAATTCGCCCACTGGTCGATGGGCCAGTTGAATATCACCAAGTTGAACCCGACGATGCTCCTCAAATACTTCAGACGTGCGGAGATCGACCCGTTTGACTGTTCAGGAAAGGCAACATTGGCGCTTTTGACCGATCTTGTCGCTGCGGGGGCAATTGCGAGGCGGGGTGAGTAATCTTACGCCCTTTGCCACGATAGCCATTTTGGATTTGGCCGCGCAAAGGCCTTTGGGGCTTAGGGCAGGTGCGTTTACCCTTCGGAATTGAGGAGGAACCTGCTTCGCTATTTCAAGACATTTGTCAGTGCGCACCCACTTCAATTTTGAGAGAAAAAGCAGCTTCAGAACGTCCTTCAATCAGAAGCGCGACGCCGATTTTTGCGAGTGGCGCGATCTTCTCGGCGCCTGGTACCTGTACGTCCGCGGATGCTGGAGACTGGCTCGCATTAGACTGGTAGAACCATCACAAGAATTTCTGCGTCATATGCCGGCTAGGCGTCTACAATTGGGTGCTGTCAGTCTAATGCGAACCAGTCTCCGATTTTCGCGGGGCAGTAGGTGCTAGGCAACAAGAAGGTCGCTCCACTCGCGAAGTGCGGCATCTCGTTTCTGTCTAAACCGGATTCTGGTATTGATGTGCCTTTCTAAGTTGAAGTGATTGTACACTGACGAATGAATTGAGACGAATTTCTGCAAACTTCGCATGCGCCGGAATCGCGACAGCGCTCGCTCTTGCCTTTGGAACGGTAAGTGCGAATTTTCGGCGCATTTGTTGAGATGACGCCGAGTTTCCTGGCGACCTTCGCTCCCAATCACCTTCATGGTCAACGGCGCGCCAAAGATAGTGGCGCTCTACCCGGGTTTTGTCGAATACCTCATCCAGGCGCCACTGCCATTGCGGGCTTCTTCGCATCGACTCTGAGCGCCGCTTCCTGTTCTTACGTGCGAAGTAAGTGCCGAACCGACCGCCCCAGAGACGGACGCTTTCATGGCAAACATCGATTCCACGCTCGTGAAGCAGGTCTTCTGCATTGCGAAGTGAGATCGGAAAGCGGACATGCATCAGCACGTCCAGTTGGATGATCTTAGGTGAGGTTTTGAAGTACCGGAAAGGGTTTTTGCTCATTTCGTGAGGCTAAACACCAGGATTGCTCGCCTCAAGTCCGGTTCCCCTGACAATTGCTTCTCCGTTGATGCGGCAGCTATCCGCATCTGACCAATAAATCTCAATGATCTGCCAGGAAGTGGGGTCGCTAGTTGTGACGCTTGCCTCGCCAACCGGTTCTATTGAAGAGATTTGATCTGCACATGCGGACAGGAAAGTCAGCAGCAATGCAGCTCCCCCCTCTGTCAGGGATGTTGTCCGCTGCTCTATTTTTCTCTAATTTTCAGGTGGGCGGGATCGGTGTGTTTCCACTTCAAGACTATCATTCCAGTTCCTCTCCATCAGCGGATCGTACGCAGCATCTTGTCAGCTTGAAGATAAGTAGCAGAGTTCGCCGCCGTTGCCAGACGGACAAAGTCCGAGAAAATGTTCGCGGACTGAACCCTGGTCCCTCGGCATTTTTCGGTGGCCCTGAATCGGATCTACGCGTATTTGGAGGAGATCCTCTTTGCCGATGGCACGACAGCATCCTAGCTTGAGGTCTGAATGACTCTCAGTGACTCAGAGAAGCTCCGTGGCACCCATCTCCGTTTTTTCGTGACCACGGTAGTGTCCTGAGTACTCCGCTCTTCCTGAGCGATCTGACAGAACTCCGATTTTGCGAAACTTGGCCGAATTCCGTCGAGCGTACGCTCCAATCCGGTCGTTAGCTCGACCAAGGGTGACTGACTTCAATTCGCCAAAGCCGGTCATCGGCCGCTCCTAGAGCGCCGTACGCTCACTCTGCAACATAGTTCATGGCCTTGAAGAAGTTCCAGCATTCTTGGGGCGTGAAGAGGGAGCAGATGTCGCCGACGGCTTTAACGATGTCGTCAAAGGTACGG
>Ga0105054_10003066_pt1 | contig 26255 bp, 22 predicted proteins | sample BON02_FD_78091 | JGI IMG/M metagenome (GOLD analysis project Ga0105054, IMG submission 78091) | Freshwater microbial communities from Lake Bonney liftoff mats and glacier meltwater in Antarctica - BON-02 (megahit assembly) | ecosystem: Environmental > Aquatic > Freshwater > Ice > Glacier...
GCCCGGCAAAGCCGAAGCAATGGCCCACCCCTGTCGCTGCGCGCCACCCCTCAAGGGGCAACGCTGGCAGCCCGGCAAAGCCGAAGCAATGGCCCACCCCTGTCGCTGCGCGCCACCCCTCAAGGGGCAACGCTGGCAGCCCGGCAAAGCCGGTTCTGCGGCGTTCTGGGTTTTGGACACGCGCGCCGGAGTCGTTTGTTGTTTTTCCTTTTTCGAGAATGTCATGTCTATTCACCTGCTTCGCGTTTCATCTCTTGCCATGCTCGGCGTCTGGCTCACCGGCTGCGCGTCGTTGCAAAACACGCCTGTGGTGGATGTGGTGCCGGTCTCCAAGGTGAGCTACGCGGCGCCGGCGCCGGTGGCGGTGGTGCCAACCGGGGGGATTTTTCAGGCGGTGGGTTACCGGCCAGCGTTTGAAGACCCGAGGGCGCGCTTGCCTGGTGACAGCCTCACGATCCAGATCACCGAGCAGGTGAGTGCGAGCCAGAAGTCGTCGGCCTCGATCGACCGCTCGGGCCGTGTGTCTGCCAGTGTGTCGGCGTTGCCGTTCCTGAAAGCGCCGCTGCTCGACAAGCTGATGACCGGAGCCGAGTCGTCCAACGGTTTTGACGGTCAGGGTGCCACCTCCAACACCAACACCTTCTCGGGCTCCATCACCGCCACCGTGCTGGAGGTGCTGCCCAACGGCCACCTGGTGGTGGCGGGGGAAAAGCAGATCGGCGTCAACCAGAACGTGGACGTGTTGCGCTTTTCTGGCACGGTGGACCCGCGCCAGATCCAGCCCGGCAACCTGATCCCTTCCACCCAGGTGGCCAACGCACGCATCGAGTCGCGTGGACGCGGTGCGCAGGGTGAAGCGCTTTCAATTGGCTGGCTGGGGCGGTTCTTTTTGAGCGTTATCCCTTTCTGAGCTTGCCCAAAATGGGGCTCATGAAAACCAAATGGCTGCCGATAAACCTGCCCAGTTGCCATGGCGGGCTGGCCGCGTTGATCCTGCTGGCGGCGTCGGCGGCGCTCTTGTGGCCGGCAAGCGGCGCGCTGGCCCAGGGCATCCGGGTGAAGGAAATCGCCTCGGTGCAGGGCGTGCGCAGCAACCAGCTCACCGGCTATGGCCTGGTGGTGGGCCTGGACGGCACCGGCGACCAGACCACGCAAATGCCCTACACCGCGCAAAGTCTGCAAAACCAGCTGCAGCAGCTCGGCTTGTCGCTCCCACCGGGTGCCAACATGCAGCTCAAAAACGTGGCGTCGGTCATGGTCACCGGCCAGCTGCCGGCCTTTGCGCAGCCAGGGCAGATGATGGATGTGACGGTGTCCTCCATTGGCAACGCCAAATCGCTGCGCGGCGGCACGCTGATCACCACCCCGCTCAAGGGCGCTGATGGCCAGATCTATGCGCTGGCCCAGGGCAACCTGCTGGTGGGTGGCGCGGGTGCCTCAGCCGGTGGCAGCAAGGTGCAGATCAACCACCTGAGCGCTGGCCGCATTCCCGGCGGGGCGCAAATCGAGCGCGCGGTGGCGACTGCGTTCGCGCTCGGTGAAACCATCGACCTCGGCCTGGACGCAAGCGACTTTCAAACCGCGCTGCGCGTCACCAACGCGATCAACAAGAAGCTCGGCACCGGCACCGCCCGTGCGGTTGACGGCCGGGTGATCCGCCTGCGCGCCCCGGCCGATCCCAATTCCCGGGTGGCGTTTCTGGCGGCGGTGGAAGAGGTGCGGCTGGAGGTCCCGGTGCCGGTGGCCAAGGTCATCATCAACGCGCGCACCGGCTCCATCGTGATGAACCAGGCTGTGACCCTGGCCGCTTGCGCGGTGTCGCATGGCAACCTGTCGGTCAGCATCAGTGCCACCCCGGTGATCAGCCAGCCCAATGCCTTGTCGGTTGGTGGCCAGACGGTGGTGACCGAGAGAGCCACCATCCAGATCAGCCAGGATACGGGCTCACTGATCGAGCTGCCAGCCGCCGCGCAGCTGGCCGACGTGGTGCGCGCGCTCAACGCGCTGGGCGCCACGCCGCAAGACCTGGTGGCGATCTTGCAAGCGATCAAGGCATCGGGCGCACTCAATGCGGAGCTGGAAATCATATGACAGCCTCCCCGATGTCGTTCCAGGGCCTGGCGGCCGACCCGGGTGCGCTCAACGCCTTGCGTTACGCCGCAGGCGCGGCGGGCAAGGACGACAAAACCGCGCTCAAGGAGGCGGCCAAGCAGTTTGAGTCGCTGTTCATGCGCGAGTTGATCAAGAGCATGCGCGAAGCCACCCAAAAGTCGGGCCTGATGGATGGCGAGGGCAGCGATCTGGGTGCCGATCTGCTGGATCAGCAGTTTGCGGTGCAGCTCTCGGGCCTGCCCGGCGGCTTGTCTGAGGCCATCCAGCGCCAGCTCGGGCGCCAGATGATGGGGCCAGAAGCCGCGGCGCCCGGCAACCCGCTGGCGGCGGTGAGCCAGGCCAGCACGGTGAGCCGCGCCAGCGCCGGGCCGCGCCAGGCCGGCTTTGTGGCGCAGCACGGCGAAGTGGCAGCGGCGGTGGCGCGCGAGTCGGGCATTCCGGCCAGTTTCATGATCGGCCAGGCCGGCCACGAGACCGGCTGGGGCCGCAGCGAAATTCGCCACGCCGATGGCTTGAATGCGCACAACCTGTTTGGCATCAAGGCCACCGGCGGCTGGGGTGGCAAGGTGGCTGAGATCACCACCACCGAGTACATCGACGGCGAGCCGCGCAAGCTCACCGCGCGCTTTCGCGCCTACGACTCTTACGCCGAGTCGTTCCGCGACTACGCCCGCCTGATCAGCCAGAGCCCGCGCTACGAGCCGGTGATGGGCCAGCTGCATTCGGCACAGGGTTTTGCAACCAGCCTGCAGCAGGCCGGCTACGCCACCGACCCGCTGTATGCCGCCAAGCTCAGCCGTGCGATCAACAGCACGCTGATGCTCCAACGCGGCTCAGGGGCGGTTTGACATGTCTTCTGCCATCAACATCGCGACCCGGGCGCTCACCACCAACCTGGCGGCACTGCAGGTGGTTGGCCACAACATTTCCAACGTCAACACCGAAGGCTATTCGCGCCAGAACGTGTTGCTTCAGTCTGCCGGTCACCAGGCGTTTGGCAACGGCTTCTTCGGCAAGGGTGTGGAGATTGCCACCGTCACCCGCAACCACAGCACCTACCTGACGCGCGAGGCCAGCCTGGCGAAATCGGCGGCCTCGGCCGACGGCGTGCGCCTGTCCAAGCTCAAGCAGCTGGAAGACCTGTTCCCCACCGGTTCCACTGGCCTGGGCGCGTCCATGAACAGCATGCTGAACGCCTGGTCAGACGTGGCTTCTGCGCCCGGCAACCTCACCGCGCGGGCGGTGGTGATCGCGCGCGGCGACGAATTTGCGGCCCGCCTGAGCAACACCGCCCGCCAGCTCGACCAGCACAAGCTGGGCACAGAGCTGCAGGTGCAGGGCACGGTGGAGACAGTGAACCGGCTGGCGCAGGATCTGGCCTCGCTCAACCAGCGCATCTCCGAAACCCGGGGCTCGGCCCACACGCCCAACGACATGCTCGATCAGCGCGACCAGCTGCTCAGCCAGCTCAACCAGTACGTGCAGACCGCCACTGTGCCCGCAGAAGACGGCTCGATCAGCGTCTTTGTCGGCGGCAGCCAGCCGCTGGTGCTGGGGCAAAACGCCAACAAGCTGGACTTCCCGAAGGGCAGCAACCCCAGGGTTCTGGCGTTCGTGCAGGGCGGCGTCAGAACGCCGCTGGACGACAAAGCGCTGGGCGGCGGCGAGCTTGCTGGTCTGATGACGTTTCTCCGTCAGGACCTGCCCGACATGCAAAGCCAGCTCGATCGCCTGGGCTTTGGGTTGGCCGCCAAGGTGAATGAACAGCACCGACTGGGTGTGGATCTGAACGACGGCTCGGGCCGAGACTTCTTTGCGCGCCCGACCGTTGCAGGCGTGCCGGCAAGCGGCAACTCGACGGCCAAGGCCAGTGTGTCCTTGAGCGGTCAGCCCAGGCTGCCTGTGCCCGAGTACGAGCTGCTCGTCACAAGCGGCGGTGTCGATGTGACGCGGGAGGGCACCACCACCTCATTGACCGGTACGGGGCCATTTGTGCTCGACGGGCTGACCTTCACGGTGGACTCGCTCGCCGCCGGCGACCGCTTTGCGTTTCGTCCCGACAGTGGCGCGGCGATAAACCTCACCATGTCCCTGACCGCAGCCAACCAACTCGCTGCCGCCAGCCCGGTGCGGGTCAGAGCAGGCGACGGCAACAGCAGCGGGCTGAGCATGGAGCGGCTGTCTGCCATCAGCCCGGTGGGAAGCCCCGTTCCTTCCGTCACCCTCACATTTCTTCCCGGTGGGGGCTTTTCTGCGACTGGCCTGGGCCCTGGTAGCCCGCCACCGGACAACCCATCCCCACCCGCCGCCGTCGCCAGCTACAACTTTGTACCGGGCAAGCCGATCGAATTCAACGGCTGGAGCCTCACCCTGCGCGGCAGCCCGGGCCCGGGCGACGCCTTCACCGTCGACGCCGCGCCAGCTGGCTCCACCCGCCAGAACACCGGCAACGCTGGCGCCATGCTGGTGCTGCGCGAGCAGCCCACCTTTGATGGGGTACCGCTGGCCGACGGCTACACCAGCCTGTTTTCTTCACTTGGCACGGCGGTGCAGTCGGCAAAATTCTCTGCCGACTTCACCGCCCAAATCGCCACCAGCAGCGAGAAAGCCCGCGCCGGTGTCTCGGGCGTGAACCTGGACGAAGAGGCCGCCCGGCTGCTGCAGTACCAGCAGTCTTACCAGGCTGCGGCAAAGTTTTTGCAAATTGCACAGAGCACCTTTGACACGCTGCTGCAGACCGTCGGTCGATAACAAGGGCATCACATGAGAGTCTCCACCGCCAACAGCTACGACACCACCATCAGCACCTTGGCGCGGCGCCAGGCCGATCTGGCTGCGCAGCAAGAGCGGCTGTCCACTGGCAAACGGGTGCTGCGCGCCAGCGACGACCCGGTAGCCGCCAGCATGGCCGAGGCGGCGCAAAATCGCCTCTCGCGGGTTCAGGGCGATCTGCGCGCCATGCAAGCCTCGAGCTCCAGTCTGGCGCAAGCCGAGAGCGGCCTGGCCGAATCGGGCGATCTGATCCAGAAGGCGCGCGACCTCATCCTTTCGGCTGGCAACGGCGCCTACGGCCCAACCGAGCGCAAAGACATCGCGCGCCAGCTCTCGGGCCTGCGCGAGCAGATGCTCGGCGTGGCCAACCGGCAGGACAACGCCGGACGCGCGCTCTACGGTGGCCTCGGTGGCTCCACCACCCCGTTTGTTGACCTTTATGGCCCGACCGGTGGCGCGGTGCAGTTTCAGGGCCAGGCCGGCCAGCAGGCCGCCGGCAACACCTCGCTGCCGCAGGCGCTCGATGGCAACGCGATCTGGATGCAGATCCCCATGGGCAATGGCAGCTTTACGCTGTCGCTGCCCGACACCAACAGCAGCGCGGTGCGCACGGGCATGGGCCAGGTCACCAACCCGAGCGAGCTCACCGGCCAGCGCTACGACATCAGCTTTGCCGATGTGGGCGGCGTGATGCAGTACAGCGTGACCAACCTCGACACCGGCACACCGGTGGCGGGCCAGACCGGGGTGCCTTACCAGCCGGGCACCACCATTGCCTTCGATGGCCTGTCTTTCGACATGCAAAATGCCGCTGGCGCAGGCGACCGCATCGAGCTGCGTCCGCCCACCGGTCCGACCAACATCTTTAAAGTGATGCAAGACACGGTGGACGCGCTGCGCGAGACCGGCGGCAACAGCGGCGCACGCCGCACCCAGGCGCTGGCGCGCAACCTCACCGAGCTCGACGCCGGGCTCGACCGGGTGCTGCTTGGGCGTGGGCTTGCCGGTGAATTGCTCAACCGCGCCGACTCGCTCGAATCCATGCTCGACAGCCGCGCCGTGGCCTATGAGACCGAAAAATCCCAGCTCGAAGACCTGGACCTGATCAAAGGCATCTCTGACTTCCAGAACCAGCAGGTCGGGCTGGAAGCGGCGCTCAAGTCTTACGCCCAGATCCAGCGGCTGTCCCTGTTCGAGTTCGTTCGCTGAAGGCGCCGAGATGGCCCACACCGTGCTCGACAGTGTTGCGCTGGGCTACCAGCCGGTCTGGAGCCGCGCGCGCCAGCTGAGCGCGGTGCGTCTGGCGGTGCATGTGCTGCACCCCGAGTCGGTGGACGCCGAACACCTGTGGCGCGCGATCGGCAGCGACTGGCCGGCGGCAGCGCCGACCCTGATCCTCGCGCCCGACACGCCCGAGCTGATCGATCAGGCACTTCGCGAACCGCCGCTGCGCAACACCTGGCTGGAGGTGCCACACGCCTGGTTTGAAGCGCCTGAGGGCCTGGCCCAGCTGGTCGAGGCCAGCAGCAAGGGGCACCAGCTGCTGCGCGCAGCCGATCTGTCTGCTGTGCGCAGCGAGGTCATCACGCCACTGGATGTTCGCAGCCTGCTGCAACTGAACCCCAACGATGCCTGGCTCGCGCTGCGCCAGCGCAACTCGGTCGAGCTCACCCTCTCGCGTGCCCTGCTGTCCGGTCAAATTTACGCCGGTGTGGCCAGCCACCAGCTCGCCTGCGTCTGCCTCGACGAGGCCGGCGCCTGTGGCCTGCTCGGCTGGCCGGACGAAGACGTGCTGCACAGCCACCGCGATCGGCAGCCCCAGTGTTCCAACGCGGTGATCGATCAGATACGGGTTGGCATGGTGGCTGAGTGCTCGATCGAACAGCTGGAGCGGCTGGTGCGCCAGGACCCGGTGCTGGTTTACCGCTTGCTCGCGCTGGTCAACTCGTCCGCCTATGGCCTGCAACACGAAATTCAGTCGCTGCGCCACGCGCTCATGATGCTGGGTTTTACCTCGCTGGCGCGCTGGCTGCGCGAGCAGCAGGCGGCCAGCCGCGTCACCACCAGCGCCACTGGGACGGCAAGCGAGCGGGGTACCGAAGACGATTTGCACCCGGTGCGCTACGCGATGGTGATGCGCTCGCGCCTGGCTCAGCACCTGCTGGAGTCCGGCGCCGAAGACAACCTGCGGGCCGAGGTTTACCTCACCGCGCTGTTCGCCCAGCTCGACCGCTTGCTGCACGAGCCACTCGGTGGCCTGATCCAGAAGCTGCCGCTGTCCGAACGGGCATGTGACGCGGTGCTGCGTGCCAGCGGCCCCTACCACCGGCTGCTCGATGTGGCCCGCGCCCAGGGCGATCCACCCAAGCTGAGCGCCCTGCCAGCGGTGTGTGATCGGCACGAGATCGGCCTGGAGCACGCCAACCGCAGCCTGCTGCGCATGCTCGCCACCAGCCGCGATTACGCGCCGACCACCATCGAACCTGCCTGAAATTGGTTGCGCGGCCTTGGCTCCGAGGCCCAGGCAAGCGAAATCGGGCCGAATGTATACTGCGCCGCAACATGAAACGCATCCCGGTTTTTCTCCTGCTGCTGGCCATGCTTTGGCAGCCGATGGCGGGCTGGGCGCCTGCGCAGCTGGAGCGCCAGGTGCAGTTGTTGGCACAGGCGCTGGCGCATGGTTTGATGGTCGATCACCACCACCACCATGACGACGACTTTGGCGTGCACCATGACAGCCCCGAGGCCGATCAGGTGGCGCACCTGCACCCCAGCGAGGGTTTTCAGACGGTCGCACTGGCGCCTGAAAGCCCGCAGACCGCACCGCAGCTGTTGCGACAACCCAGGGCTCAGGCGCCCGATGGTTTGTTTCGCTCGGCGGCACTGCCGAGGTGGCTCAAGCCCCCTCGGGGTTTGTTTCAAGCCTGATCGCTGGCGGCCAGGAATTCCGTTGAATTCCTGGCCCGCCCAGATGTCGTGAGCAGCCCGCTCGGCGGCAAGACACGCTGATTCGGCGTTGCTTCAGGCATGTATCCCCCTTTCAAGAAACCCCTGGGCGGTCGGTCTGTCTGCGCCTCGGCGCTGCCACATTGCCGCGATCAACACAAGGCGCTGTCTGCTGCTTCACAACAGCCTGCGCCTGCCACCGCCCATGGCCTGCTGCGGCCCGGGCGCTGCTCAACCCTCAACGGAGTCTTTATGCACAGAGCGTTTATTCAACACGGGCTTTGCCCGCCGGCCAGCTCCTGGCGGGTTGTCATCCTGCTGTTGGCAGCCCTGCTCACCACGATCCTGGCAGGCACCGGCGAAGCACTGGCCCATGCGGTGACGCAGGGCGACAAGGGCTACATCCAGGAAATATCGGGGGTCAATATCTTGCCCTTCGTCTACCTGGGCGCGAAACACATGATGACCGGCTACGACCACATCCTGTTTCTCTTCGGGGTCATCTTTTTCCTCTACCGGCTGCCGGACATCGCCATCTACGTCACGCTGTTTGCCATCGGGCATTCGACAACGATGCTGCTGGGGGTCTACTTCAACCTCGGTATCAACAGCCACATCATCGACGCCATCATTGGCCTCTCGGTGGTCTACAAAGCGCTGGACAACATCGGCGCTTTCCAGCGCTGGTTCGGGTTTCAACCGGATACAAAAGTGGCCACCCTGGTGTTTGGCCTGTTCCACGGCTTTGGCCTGGCGTCTCGCATCATTCAGTACGAGATTTCGCCCGATGGGCTGATCCCCAACCTGATCGCATTCAACGTCGGTGTGGAGATCGGCCAGCTGCTGGCGCTGAGCGCCATCTTGATCGTGATGGGTTTCTGGCGGCGCACGCCCAGTTTCCTGCGCCACGCCTTTGCGGCCAACGTGGCGATGATGGGCGCCGGTTTTCTGCTGGTGGGCATGCAGCTCACCGGCTACTTCACATCTTGATCTTTTGATTTCCTATTTTTGGAGCCTTTTATGTACAACACCGACATGCCGACCCGCGCCGAGCTGCCCACCTCGGCCAAGCTGATCCGCTCCACCGTTATCGCTTTCGTCACCGCTGTGGTGCTGCTGGTGACCGTGGTCATGCCGGCCGATTACGGCATCGACCCCACCGGCATTGGCCGCGCCCTCAACCTGACCCAGATGGGCGAGATCAAGAAAGATCTCGCTGCAGAGGCGGCTGCCGATGACGCCGCTCAGGCCGCTGGCGGCGCTGTAGCCGGTGCAGCGCCCGCCGTGCAGTCCGCCACCGCAGCGGCGCCCATGGTGTCCGCTGCACCAGCGCCAGTGGCTGCTGCGCCGGCGGTTGTGTGGCGCGATGAAACGCCAGTGGCGCTCAAACCGGGCGCGGGTATCGAGATCAAGCTCAGCATGAAGCAGGGCGACAAGGCGCTGTTCGATTGGGCGGTGCAAGGTGGTGTGGTCAATTTCGATACCCACGGCGAATCGTTCCCGCGCTCCATCAGCTACGAAAAAGGCCGGGGCGTGGCAGCCAAGCAGGGTGAGCTGGTGGCCGCTTTCGATGGCAAGCACGGCTGGTTCTTTCGCAACCGGGGCGACGCGCCGGTGACGGTGCTGCTGAAGACCGGCGGGACCTACTCAAAGATTGACCGCTGACATTGGCCGCGCATTGCACGCTTGTTCCTTGGTTCATGCGTTTGTTTTGAATGCATGGCCTGTTACAGCCCGGCAGCGGGCGGACACTTTGTTCGCCCGCTGTTGTTTTTGCAGGCGACACCGCGGTTTCCCCTGACTGCTCAGGCCACAGCCACGGCGCTGCGGTTGGCGTCCTGCATCTGGGGCGTCGAGCTCGCAAGTCACTTGAATGGCCCCAAGCGACTCCACCGCCGAGGTCAATCAAATTTCCCCACCGTTGAGAAGTCGGTGCTCAATGTCTTTGATCCCCAGATCCTTTCAAACCCATGCTGGACATCCTTGCCCACCGCACCTACCGCCATTTGTTCGCCGCTCAGGTGATTGCCTTGATCGGAACCGGTTTGGCTACCGTGGCGCTGGGGCTGTTGGCGTTTGATCTGGCGGGCGACAACGCGGGGATGGTGCTGGGCACCGCCCTGGCTGTCAAGATGATCGCGTACGTTGGCGTGGCGCCCGTCGCAGCGGCATTTGCTGAGCGATTGCCCAGGCGAACCATGCTGGTGGCGCTGGACTTGGTGCGTGCGGGCGTTGCACTGGCGCTGCCGTTTGTCTCCCAGGTGTGGGAGATCTATGTGCTGATCTTTGTGTTGCAGGCGGCCTCGGCCGGCTTCACGCCCACCTTTCAAGCCACCATCCCCGACGTGCTGCCGCTTGAAGCGGATTACACCAAGGCCTTGTCGCTCTCGCGCCTGGCGTACGACATGGAAACTTTGCTGAGTCCCATATTGGCCGCTGCTTTGCTGACGGTGATCGGCTTTCAAGACCTGTTTGTGGGCACAGTGGTGGGATTTTTGGCGTCTGCCGTCTTGGTGATGTCCGTCGTGCTGCCGCTGCATCCCGCGCCACAACGCCGCAGCATTTACGACCGGACGACGAGCGGCTTGCGCATCTACCTGGCGACACCACGGCTGCGTGGACTGCTCGCCATCAACGCGGCTGTTGCAGCGGCGGGTTCTATGGTGTTTGTGAACACCGTGGTTATCGTTCAAGGTGGGTTGGGCTTGGCCCAGAGCGCGGTGGCACTGGCCCTGGCGAGCTTCGGCGCTGGCTCCATGTTGGCCGCGCTGGCTTTGCCGAGTTTGCTGGGGAAGCTGTCGGACCGCAACGTGATGCTGGGCGGCGGCGGATTGCTGGTGGTGGGGATGTTTGCCGCAATACCGATGACCGGACAAGGCCCGCTCTTGGTCTTGTGGTTCCTGCTCGGTTTGGGTTATGCCACAGCCCAGACACCGTCTGGGCGCTTGCTGCGCCGATCGTCGAATCCGCAAGATCGCCCTGCGCTGTTTGCCGCGCAATTTGCCTTGTCCCATGCCGCCTGGTTGTTGTTCTATCCTCTGGCGGGCTGGCTGGGTTCGCGCCACGGCATTGCCGTGGCGTTTGGTGTGTTGGGGTGCGCTGCCGGGTTGGCGATAGGGCTTGCTTTGATGGCCTGGCCGTCGCTTGATCCCGAATCGATCGAGCATGGGCATCCGAATCTACCGGCCGGACATCCCCATGCAACCGGCAGCACGTCCTGTCAAGGCATGCGCCATTCGCATCCCTTTGTGATTGACGACCTCCACCCCCGTTGGCCCAGGGAAGGTGGCTGATATCGAGTCTGTCTGTTGCCAGACGAGCCACCCCCGCCGCTGTCTCCGTCTGGCCCCCGCCATGCCAAACACCCGACCCCGTCACACCAGCACCCTCGTGTTGTTCTGCGCCAGCCAGGACTCCAGCACCTGTCTGGCCCAGGCGCTGGCGCGCTACCTGCTCGTCAAAACCCTTGGTTTCGATTGCGGTCGGCGCCACGATGCCGAGCCACAGGCTCGCATCTCGGTGCTGAATCGGCTGCGCGAACGCTTCCCCGCCTGGGGCGAGCGCCTGTATGCAGACCACCTGCTCGATCACGCGGTGCTTGGCCAGCTGAGCGACACCCCGCTGACGCGTGACGCCACGCACCAAATGCAAGCCAGCGGTCTGCCCAACACCACCGTGCCTGGGCGCAACCTGCTGCTTATCACCTTTGCCGCCGCGCTGGCTTACCGGCGTGACATCGACTTGACCGTCACCGGCGTTTGCGAAACCGAATTCGCGGGCTACCCCGATAGCCGCCGCGACCCCCTGAAGGCTGGCAGGTCGCGCTCTTGCTCGGCGTGGACCACCGCTTCCTGATCGAGACGCCGCTGATGTGGATCGACAAGGCCCCCACCTGGCAGCTCTCGCACAACATGGGCGAGGCATCGGGTGCGACCGGGGGCGGCCAGCAACTGATCGACCTGATCGTGAAACACACCCGAACCTACCACCTGCCACCTGCCACCTGCCACCTGCCATCGCGGCGAGTGCGAGCAGCGCCACGCTTTCGGCTGCGGCAGCTGCCCCGCCCGTGCACTGCTCGCCAAGGGCTGGGCGGGGTTTTTGTAGGAGCGGCACTGCCGCGGTGGCATGGCTCGGGCTTTGGGCTGGCGTGTCGCGGCGGTGCCGCTCGCTACGGGGACAGGTGTTTGTTCGCCGCTTGTTATCCGTTCGAATCCATGCGAGCCACCATGTCGCCTGGCACCACCCAGCGGTCGAACTGCTCGGCTGTCAGGTGGCCAGAGTCGATCGCGGCTTCGCGCAGGCTCAGGTCTTGGGTGTGGGCCCGCTTGGCGATCTCGGCCGCTTTGTCGTAGCCGATGTGCGGATTCAGCGCGGTCACCAGCATCAGCGAGCGATCCACCAGCGCCTGAATGCGTGGGCGATTCGGCTCGATGCCGGCGGCGCAGTGGTGGTCGAAACAGCGCATGCCGTCGGCCAGCAGACGCACGCTTTGCAGGAAGTTGTGCGCCACCATCGGCCTAAACACATTGAGCTCGAAGTTGCCCGAGGCGCCGCCGATGCCGATCGCCACGTCGTTGCCCATCACCTGCGCGCACAACATGGTGAGCGCCTCGCACTGGGTCGGGTTGACCTTGCCCGGCATGATGGATGAGCCGGGTTCGTTGGCCGGAATCAGCAGCTCGCCCAGGCCGCTGCGCGGGCCACTGGCGAGCCAGCGCACATCGTTGGCGATTTTCATCAGGCTCACAGCGAGTGTTTTGAGCGCACCGTGCGCGTGCACCAGTGCGTCGCAACTGGCCAGCGCCTCGAACTTGTTGGGCGCGGTCACCAGCGGCAGGCCGGTGAGCCGCGCCAGCTCGGCCGCTGCCTGCTCACCAAAACCGACGGGTGCGTTCAGGCCGGTGCCCACCGCCGTGCCCCCCAGCGCCAGCTCGCACAGGTGCGGCAGTGCGGCGCGCAGATGCGCCTCGCCATGCGTGAGCTGCGCCACATAGCCGGAAAATTCCTGGCCCAGGGTGAGCGGTGTGGCGTCTTGCAAGTGGGTGCGGCCGATCTTCACGACGCTGTCAAATGCCAGCGCTTTGGCCGCCAGCGTGTCGCGCAGCGCGGCCAGCGTTGGCAGCAGCTGGTGGGTGATGCCGCTGACCGCCGCCAGGTGCATCGCGGTGGGGAACACGTCGTTGCTGGACTGGCTGCGGTTGACCTCGTCGTTTGGGTGCACCCGCCGCGCTTCGCCGCGCTCGCCACCCAGCAACTCGCTGGCGCGGTTGGCCAGCACCTCGTTGGCGTTCATGTTGGTCTGGGTGCCTGAGCCGGTTTGCCAGACCACCAGCGGGAATTCCGCTGCGTGTTGACCAGCGATCACCTCGTCGGCAGCGGCCACGATGGCGTGGGCCTTCGCTTCATCCAGCAGACCCAGGCGCTGGTTTACCACCGCCGCCGCGCGTTTGACCCGGGCCAGCGCGCTGATCAGCTCGGGCGGCATGCGCTCGCCCGAGATGTCGAAGTGACGCAGCGAACGCTGGGTCTGCGCGCCCCAGAGCCGGTGGGCCGGTACATCGATCGGCCCAAAGCTGTCGCGTTCGGTGCGGGTGCTGGCTGGGGTGGTGTCGGCGGCTGGTGTCGGTTCTGTCATGGTGGCTCCGTGCGGGTGGGCAGGTGCAGATTCAAATTTGTGCCCGGGTTAGACCATTCTGCGACCGGGCGTATCCGCTGTCCCGCCGGCCCGCCAGGTTGCCCGTTCAGCAGGCCATTCAAAGGCGTCAGCTGGCCGCGATGCGCCAGCGCTGCTCGGCGCCGCTGGTGTCGGGCTCCAGTGTCCACTGGTGGTCATGGAAAGCCGCCACTGTGGGCCGGTGCGCGATGGAGACCATGGCGCCGTCAGACGCCTTGACCATGGCCCGCAAGCGCCCGTACAACACAGCTTCAGCCTGCTCGTCGAGTGCGCTGGTGGCCTCGTCCACAAACAGCCAGCGCGGCTTTTTCAGAAAGGCGCGGGCGATGGCCAGGCGCTGCTGCTCGCCACCCGAGAGCTTCTGGGCCCAGCTGTCTTGCCGGTCCAGCTGGTCCACCAGATCGGGCAGCAAGGCATCGCACAGCGCCTGCTGCAGAACAGCGTCGGGGTGGTGATCGGCGGGCTCTGGGTAGGCCAGGGCGGTGCGCAGGCTGTCGTTCGGAAAATAGGGGCGTTGCGGCAGGAACATCACCCGCGCGTCGAAGTCGGACGGCAGGCGCAGCCGGCCTTTGGTCCAGGGCCAGATGCCAGCCAAGGCACGAAAAAGCGTGGACTTTCCACTGCCCGAAGGGCCCTTCAACAGCAGCGCATCGCCCGCTTTGAGCGACAGACCGTGTGCGCCGAGCAGCGCCACGCCGCCCGGCAGCGCGAGCCGCAAATCGTCCACCACGATTCGGTCGTGGGCTGGGTCGCGATCACGTGCCAGCTCGGCGCTTTGCAAGGCGGCAAAACTTTCTTCGAAGCTGGTGATGCGGTCGGTGGTGGCGCGCCAGGCGGCCAGGCTGTCGTAGTTGTCGACAAACCAGGACAGCGAGTCTTGCACCCGGCCAAACGCCGATGCGATCTGCATCAGCTGGCCGAGCTGGATCGCGCCACTGAAGAAGCGCGGTGCGGCGACGATAAACGGAAACACCATGGCGGCCTGGCCGAAGCCGACCGTGAACCAGGTCAGACGTTTTTGCGCCTGAATCAGTTTCAGGTAATTGCTCAGCACCTCGCCAAAGCGCCCGCCCAGGCGCTGGCGCTCCACCGGCTCGCCACGGTCCAGCGCAATCGATTCGCTGTATTCACGCACCCGGATCAGGTGGTGCCGGTAGTCGGCCTCAAAGCGTTGCTGGCGAAAATTGAGGTTGATCAGCGGGCGGCCGATGTAGTGCGTGAGCACACTGCCGACCACGCAATACACCACCGCCATCCAGACCATGAAGCCGGGGATCACATAGTCGCTGCCCTGAAAGCTGAAACCGAAGCTGCCCGAGAGCGTCCACAAAATACCGACAAAGCTCACCAATGTGACCACCGCGTTGAGCAGCCCCATCGACAAGCTCACCGTGTAGCTGGTGAAGAGGTTCATGTCTTCGGCAATGCGCTGGTCGGGGTTGTCGGGCGGTGCGTCGTCGCCCTTGACGAAGCGCGAAATCTCCAGCTGGTAGAACGCCTTGTCTGCCAGCCAGCGGTCCATGTAATGCGCGGTGATCCAGCCGCGCCAGCGCATTTGCAGCAACTGGGTGAGGTAGAAACGGTAGACCGCAATCACGATGAAGCCGAACGCCAGGTAGCTGAAACGACCGAGCTGCTCCCAGAACGCCGGCTGGTCTTTGTTTTGCAGCGCGTCGTAAAAGAACCGGTTCCACTCGTTGATCTGCACCAGCATGTAAACCGCGCCCAGGTTGAGCAGCACGATGGCCAGCAACAGCCCGCGCGCCTGCCACTTTTGGCTTGATGTCATGAAGTAGGGCGCGGCGAGGCGCCAGACCTTGGCGGTGAAGGTCTTGAAGTTCTGGAGTTTTTCGCGCGTAAACATGCAGCACCTGTGAGGGACAGACGAGGAGATAGGCAGCCATACCGTTGGCCAGGCAGTCAGCTTGCGCGGTGCAGCTTAGGCCAGCCTGAGGCGCTCAGCCGTTTGAAATACCACTGGCAACGTGGCCGCTGGGCACATGCTGGGATGCCTGCTCGATGTGGCCCGTCTGGTCATCAAAGAAAAAATCGGGCTCGAACTCGCGCAGGAATTCGCCCTTGGGCAGACCACCCAGGAACATCGCTTCGTCCACCTCGATGTTCCAGTTCATCAGGGTACGGATCGCGCGCTCGTGTGCCGGCGCGCTGCGGGCTGTGACCAACGCGGTGCGCACGCGCATGTGCGAAGTGCCCTCAGCCTGCAGCCGGTGCAATGCTTCGAGCAGTGGCTTGAATGGGCCGCCGGGCAATGGGAGTGCGGCCTTGCTCGCCTCGTGCGCCTGAAAGGCCGACAAGCCCTCGGCTTGAAACACCCGCTCGGCCTCGTCAGAAAACAGCACCGCATCGCCGTCAAACGCAATCCGCACCTCGTGCGGGTGCGCGTCGCTCGCGTGCGCCGAATGCGGGTAAACCTGCGCGGCAGGTACACCGGTGGCCAGCGCCGCGCGCACGTCGGACAGGTGGGTGGAGAGAAACAGGTTGGCCCGCAGCGGCCGCAGGTAGCGCCACGGTGGCTGGCCGCGCGTGAAGCTGCCGCGCTGGATCGGCAGCCCATAGCGCTGCGCCGAGCGAAACACCCGCATGCCCGAGACCGGGTCGTTGCGCGAGAGAATCACCACCTCCACCCGCTGCGCTTGCGCGTCGTTGAACGCCAGCAGCTTGTGTACCAGCGAGAACGCCACGCCCGGCTTGGCCGGCAGGTCCAGCCGGTCCAGCTGCAGCTTCATGTAAGCGCGGTCATCGCCGGTCTCAAACAGCCGGTTTTCCTCTTCAAAATCGAACAAAGCCCGCGAAGAAATCGCAACCACCAATTGACCGTCGAGAGAGGCTGGCATGGCAGGCATTCCGTGAGAAAGGATGGAGCGTAGCAGTGAACCGGCCCGGTTTGCATGCGCTGGACTTCGACTGGCTCAGGGCGATCAGAGAGGAAGCAACCGAAGAGGGGAAGCCCACCCCAGGGCACCGCCGATCTGGCTTTGCCAGTCGGCCAGTGCCGCCCCCCTCAGGGGGGTGACGGCGAAGCCGGCGCGGGGGGAGTCAAGTGACCAGCTGGTTCAGCTGAATGATCGGCATCAGCACCGCCAGCACGATCAGCATCACCACCGCGCCCATGGCCACGATCAGCAGCGGCTCCAGGATGGTGGCCAGGTGCATGGCGCGGCGCGTCACCTCGGCACTCAGCTGGTCGGCAGCGCGCGACAGCATCACCGGCAGCTTGCCAGTTTGCTCGCCCAGGCGCGCAAACATGCTCACCAGCGGCGGAAAGCGTTTCTTGCTGGCCAGGGCCGAGGCCAGCGGCGCGCCTTCGCGCACCAGCACCAGCGCGTCCAGCGCATCGGCGCGCATGGCCTGGTTGTTCAGGGTCTCGGCAGCGGTTTGCAGGGCGCGAAGAATCGGCACGCCCGCGCCCGCCAGCATCGCCAGCGTGCCGGCGAAGCGCGCTGCGTTGTAACCACGCGCCAGTTTGCCGACCACCGGCAGGCGCAGCCAGGCCGCGTCCATGGCCAGGCGCAGGGCAACGACCCGCCGCGCCATCACCAGCCCCACGCCGCCCAGCACACCAAGGGCCAGCATGAGCCAGCCATAGCTGCGCACGAAGTCGCTCAAACCCAGCATCGCCACCGTGAGAAACGGCAGCGCGCGCTTGCTGCCTGCGAACACACCAGCCACCTGTGGCACCACGTAAGACACCAGAAACACCACGATCACGATCGCGATCAGGGTCACGATGGCTGGGTAGAGGGAGGCGGCGATCAGCTTGTTTTTCAGTTCCTCGCGCGTCTCCAGATCGTCTGCCAGGCGCTCCAGCACCACACCCAGCTGGCCGCTTTGTTCGCCGGCGGCGATCACGCCGGTGTAGATGGCCGAGAACTCTTTCGGGTGTGCGCTGAGCGCGCGCGCAAACGGCGAGCCGCCGTTGACCTCGGAGCGCAGCGAAGCCATGAGGTTGCGCTGCTTGTCGTCCTCGGCTTCCTCGGTGAGTGCCGAGAGCGCACGCTCCAGCGGCAACCCGGCCGACACCAGCCCCGCCATCTGGCGCGTCCAGACCGCGAGCGTGGTGGCGCTGAACACATGGCCGCCCCACAGCGTGATGTTGAGCCCGCGCGCCTGGCCCGCCGAGCCGCTGCCGGTGGCCGGCTCCACCGCGATCGGCACCAGCGAGCGCGCGCGCAACATGCCACGCGCCGCACGTGCCGTATCGGCATCGATCAGGCCGCGTTGGGTGGCGCCCTGCGCGTCCAGGGCCTCGAAGGTGTAGGCGGGCATGGTCAGTCGCGGGTGACCGACATCACCTCGGCAATCGAGGTCGCACCCGCCTCGATCAGCCGCTGGCCGTCTTCGCGCATCGAGCGCAGGCCGGCGGCCTCTGCGGCCACAAACAGCTGGCTCTCGGCGGCGCGGTTGTGGATCAGCGCGCGCACCGCGTCGTCGGCCACCATCAGCTCGTAAATGCCGGTGCGGCCTCTGTAGCCGGTCATGTTGCAGTGGCTGCAGCCGACCGGCTGCCAGCGGCCTTGCCCGTCCTGTTTTCGGCAGTGCACGCAGAGCTTGCGCACCAGCCGCTGCGCCAGCACGCCAAGCAGCGACGAGCTGAGCAGAAACGGCTCAATGCCCATGTCGGTCAGCCGGGTGACCGCGCTGGGCGCGTCGTTGGTGTGCAGCGTGGCCAGCACCAGGTGGCCGGTGAGACTGGCCTGGATGGCGATCTGCGCGGTCTCGAAATCGCGGATCTCGCCGATCATGATGACGTCGGGGTCTTGCCGCAGGATGGCGCGCAAAGCCTTGGCGAAATCGAGGTCGATCTTGGCGTTGACCTGGGTCTGGCCCACGCCGTTCAGCTCGTACTCAATCGGGTCCTCCACCGTCATGATGTTGAGCGAGCTGGCATCGAGCTTTTGCAGCGCCGAATACAGCGTGGTGGTTTTGCCGGAGCCGGTGGGGCCGGTCACCAGGATGATGCCGTGGGGTTGCCCGATCAATTGCCTGAAGCGCTCCAGCACCTCGCCCTGCATGCCGACCGCCTCCAGCGTGAGCTTGCTCTCGCTCTTGTCGAGCAGTCGCAGCACCGCGCGCTCGCCATGGGCGCTGGGCAAAGTGGACACCCGCACATCGACTGCGCGGGTGCCGATGCGAAGCGAAATGCGGCCGTCTTGCGGCAGGCGTTTTTCCGAGATGTCGAGTTCGGCCATGATTTTCAGGCGCGAGATCAGCGCCGCATGCAGCGCTCGGTTCGGCTGCACCACCTCGCGCAGCGTGCCGTCGACCCGAAAGCGCACGCTGGAATGGCGCTCATAGGGCTCAATGTGGATGTCGCTGGCGCCGTCGCGCGCGGCCTGGGTGAGCAGGGCGTTGAGCATGCGGATGATGGGCGCGTCGTCGGCCGCTTCCAGCAGGTCTTCAATAGCGGGCAGGTCTTGCATCATGCGGCTCAGGTCCACATCGCTCTGCACCTCGCTCACCACCGCCGCCGCGCTCGACTCGCCCTGCGCATAGGCCGCGCTGATGCGCTGGGTAACCGACTCGCCCGGCGCCCAGACCATCTGACGCACGTTGTGGCGGCGCAAAATTTCGGACAGCGCAGACAAGCGCCGCGTTTGCTGCGCGGCATCAAGCGCCGGCGTGTCGCTGCCCACCAGCGTGACCCTGTCGCCCTCGTCTTCCAGCAGCCACAGGTGCTCGCGCGCAAACGCGTAGGGCAGTGGGTATTTCATGGTGCGGGTCTCACTGGGCCGGCGCAGCAGCGGATGGTGCAGCAGCGGGTGGTGCAAGCGGCTGGCCCAAGGGCGGCAGCGGGGCACCGGGCGCACGCTGTGGCGCCAGCACCGGCGCCTCGTTGATCCCGAGCATGCTGCTGGTCAGCGGCTGGGTGTCTTGCTGAGTCGCGCGCATCAGCTCGTAGCGGTCCAGCGCGAGGCTGCTGGTTTCCCTGCCATCGCGCATCACCACGGGACGCAGAAACACCATCAGGTTGGTCTTTTTGCGGCTGCGCTTCTCGCTCTTGAACAGGTTGCCAAACAGCGGCACATCGCCCAGGCCAGGCACCTTGTCTTCGTTGCCGGCGTACTCGTCTTGTAGCAGGCCACCCAGCACCACAATGGCGCCGTCGTCCACCAGCACGGTCGACTCGATGGTGCGCTTGTTGGTGATGATGCCGTTGGGCGAATTCACCGAACCCGGCTGCACGCTGCTGACCTCTTGGTAGATGGTCATTTTGATGGTGCCGTTTTCGCTGATCTGCGGTTTGACGCGCAAGGTGATGCCCACGTCTTTTCGCTCTATGGTCTGAAACGGGTTAACCGCGCCGTTGTTGCCACCGCTGCCGGTGTTGCTGAACTGGCCGGTGAGAAAAGGCACGTTTTGCCCGATCACGATCTTGGCCTCTTCGTTGTCCAGCGTCAGCAGGTTGGGGGTAGAGAGAATGTTGCCCTCGCCGGTGGACTGCAGGAAGCGCGCGAGGAAACCCAGAAAATACACGCCGTTCTTCTGCGCCGCCACACCAAAGTTTAGCCCGGTGCCAGGCGCCACCGAGCCCAGTTCGCTGGTGGCGAGGTTGATGATGTTATTGGCACCAGCGCCAAAGTTGGTGCCCAGCAGGCCGATCAGGTTGTTGCCCGCATTGCCCAGTGGCCCTTGCCACTGGATGCCGAATTCGGCCGCCCGGTCGGCGTTGACCTCGGCGATCAGGCTCTCCACATAGACCTGCGCGCGGCGCGAATCGAGCTTGTCGATCACCGCCCGCAGCTGGCGGTATTGCGGCTCGGATGCGGTGATGATGAGCGAATTGGTGGCCGGGTCGGCCTGGATCTGGCCGCCAGTGGAGGGCTCGGCGCTGGTGGCCACGGGTGCGGTGGAAGGGCTGGTGCCCCCCACTGTGGCGTTGACAATGCTGCGCGGGCTGCCTCCACCCCCGCCGGCCCCACCATCCCCGCTGGCGAGCGCAGCGCGAAGCGTGGTGGCCAGTGCAACCGCGTTGGCGTTTTTCAGGTAAACCACATGGATGTTGCCGCTGGCCACGCTGGCGGTGGGCTGGTCGAGCCGGGTCACCAGCGAGCGCACCAGGGCCAAACGCGCCGGGTTGGCCGCGCGCAGCACCAAGCTGTTGCTGCGCGGCTCGGCCACCAGCGTGGTCTTGAACGAGGTGTCGGCCTGGCCGGAAGGCGCGCCGCTGGCGCCGGGGTCGATCAGGCGCGCGACAAGCGGCACCAGGTCGGCCGCTATGGCGTGTTGCAGCGGAATGATTTCCACGTCGGTCGCGCCCGACACATCCAGCGCAGCAACGATGCGGCCAATGCGTTGCAGGTTGTCGGCGTAGTCGGTGATCACCAGCGAGTTGTTGCCGGGGTTCACATTGATCGTGTTGTTGGGTGCTATCAGCGGGCGCAGCACCGGCACCAGGTTGTTTGCCGACTCGAAGTTGAGCCGGAAAATTTGCGTCACCACTGTGTTGGACGCAGGCAACAGCGAGGCCGGCCCGGCATTGACCACATTGCCTTGCAGCTTGGCGTCGGCCTCGGGCACGATCTTGTACAGGCCGCCGGTATCCACCAGAGAAAAACCTTGCAGCCGCAACACGGCAGCGAACTGGTCGAGGGCGGCCGCAGGCATGACCGCTCGCTCGGTCGATAGGTTGACCACCCCTTTCACGCGCGGATCCACCACCACGTTGCGCCCGGTGATGTTGGCCATGGTGCGGGCCACCGCTTCGATCTCAGCGCCCACAAAGTTGAGCACCACCGGCTCGGTGGTGACGCGGGCCTGGGCCTGGGCCTGCAGACTGGTGGCGAGCGTGCCGAGGGCCAGCCACAGGCACAGGCCCAGGCTGGTCAAGGCTGGGCTGCGCCAGCGTCGGGGCGGGGCCGGCAGGGGGTGGTTGGGTTTCGATTTCATAGCGGGTTCCAGTCAAATCCTATTGCGAAGCCTGTTGCTCAGCCGACGCTGAACATCGAGCGCGCACCCTGGCGCTTGCCCATGATGTTGAGCAGGTTGGTCAGCGCCACCTCGCGCCCGGCGGCGGCTTCGGCCTCGCCGCGAAAACGCAACCGTCCGCCAACCCACTGGCCCGAACCTTGCAGCAGCAGATCGCCGCGCAGGGTGCTGAGGGAGAGGTTGGCGGTGTTGGCGTCGGCCTGTGCGCGCAGTTCCAGGCGGTAGCTGCCCAGCGGACGCAGGGTGGACAGGCGCGAAGCGATGTCCAGCGCATCGACCACCAGCACACCTTGCAGGCCCAATCGGCCGCGGTCCACGCGCAGGCTCAGACCATCGCTTTGCAGTGCCAGCTGGCCCTGTATGCGCAGGGTGTTCCAGGGCGTGCCCAGACCGCTGAGCAGCTCAGCTGGCCAGCGGCTGGTGAATGCTGCCAGCGCCACCTGCGCGCCGCCCCAGCGCGGCACCACAGTGGCGCCCAGCGGGACGCTGGTGCAGCAAGGCGCGCTGAGGCTCAGCGCCATGGCTGGCATGCCGCTGACCAGGGTGGGGCGAAGCCGCCAGGCCAGACCCTGGGGCAGGGCGGTCTGGGTGCGGCTGCCGTCGCCGCCGGTAAACAGCAGGTCGGCGCGGCCTTGCCACACGGTACCGCGCGGGTTCACCAGCTGCACCTGGCCGGCGGTGGCGCGGGTGACCGCGTCGGCCAGCCAGCGCGCCGGTGCAAACAGCAGCAGCGCGAGCAACAGGCCGGCGACGGCGCCAAGCCAAGCCAAGCGGCGCCCCCAGATCGGTGTCACCGGCCGGCCCCGCCTGAGAGTCCCGGGCCAGACACCAGCAGCGTGCCGCTCCAGGCGAGCGCGCCGCTGGCGGACCGGTTCAGCTTGGCCTCCACCGGCACCAGGCGGGCGTTGATCCGCACCTGTTGCAGCCACTGCGCCAACGCCTCGGGCGTGGCGTTGTTGAGCGTGAGCGTGGCGCGCTCGCCCTGCACCGCGATCTGGCCGCTGGCACCGAGCGCGCTGGTGGCCTGGTCCAGCGCACGCAGGGTGGTATCGCGGCTGGGCACCTGGGCGTTGGTTTGCCCGCGCAGCGCCTGCGCGCTGGCGGCCATGCCGCGCAGCTGGCCCAGCTCCGCGTCCAGCTGGGCCTGGCGCGCTGGCGCCTGGCTCAGGGTGGACCAGGCGGGCGCAATCGCGATCCACCACAGCAGGCCCAGGCCAATCACCCAGAGCGCCAACGCGACCGCGCGGCGCTCGCGCGGCTGCAGGCTGGCCAGCGTTTGCTGCAGCGGGGTCAGCGCACCACCCATCGCACCACCCAGCGCACCACCCCGAGCGGGCCAGCCGGCGCTTTGGTTTTTTGCTGCGCGCTTCATGGACGGCTTCCCGCTTGCACCGTCAACTCGGCGCCATCGCTGCGCACGCGCCAGCCACTTTGCTCCAGCGCGCCCCGCACCGCACCCAGTCCCGCCTCATCCAGTGCCCAGCCGCCTGCGCGCAGCTCGCCGGGGGTGAAGCTGATGCTTGTCGGCGCAGCGCCATCCATCGGTGTGTTTTGTGCCAGCGCACCCAGCAAGGCTTCCAGGTCGCCGCCCGACAGCTCGCCGCTGGCCTGCTGCAGGCGTGCAAGCTCGCGCTGCATCTGCACCGGGGCGTCGAGCACCAGGGTGACCTGCGGGAAAGTCTGTTGCAGGGTTTGGGTGACAGCCTGCTGCTTGGCGCCGATGCTGTTGCGCTCCGTCCAGGCGGCCAGGTTCAGCCCCAGCAGCTGCACCGCCACCAGCGTGCCCAGGCCCCATCGCGCGGGGCGCCAGTCGGGCGCGCTGCGCAGCCGGCGCAGCGTTTGGCGCAGCCGCTGGCCGCGCCGCGCGCCGCTTGAGAGGCTGAGGTCAAACTGCGCCAGGTTCCAGTCGGACTGGGCGCATTGCAGCAGCCAGGCGGGTTTTGCGATCAGCTCGAATCGTTGGTTGAAGGCGCGCTCGGCCAGGCCCGCCACCGCCGGGTCGGCCAGCAAGCGGGTGGTGGCGGGGTCGGCATTGCGCAGTTCGTGGGCGATGCTGCCCACCGCCGGTGGCAAAGCCGCCAAGGCAGACGCCTGCGCCGCGCTGTCGCCACCGTCTTCCAGTGGCGTGCAGCGCACACCCAGCGGGCTGGCACTGGCCAGCCAGACCTGGTTGCCCTCGTCGTGCGCCCAGTGCAAGGCGGGCATGGCGCCCTCCAGCGGGGCCAGCGGCCACAGCGCCGGCACGATGCGCGCGACCGGGCGCCCTGCTGCCTCCAGCGCCTGCAGCCAGGCGCGCAACCAGCTGCGTTCGCAAGCGGCGATCCACACCGTCTGGCCAGTGCGGCCACCCGGCTCCAGCGCGAAATGCATCTCGGCGGTGTCGGTCAGCAGCCGGTCTTCCAGCAGCCCGTCGAGCACCGCACGCAAACGGGCGCCGCCCACCTTGGGCAGCGCCACCCGGTGCCAGGAGACGGCCCGTGGCGGCAGCACCAGCACCACATCGTCGTCGCGCGGCAACAAAGAGGCGGCGCTCTGGCCGTTGTCGGTCACCGTTTGGCCGTTGATCGAGCTGGCCCAGTCGAACACCGCCGCCGGGCCGTTGGCGGGAGCGACCGAGAAATCGGCGGGGGTGAGAATAAGCACGGTGTGAGGGGATGGGTCAAACGGGGTGCACGGCACTCCACGCGTTCGCATTCTAGAGAGCGCTTGTTGCAGCGAGAAGAAATGCGGCTGGCCGGCGCTACCGCGCCGCCAGCCGCTCGCGCCAGCGCACGCTCACGTTGAGGTCTTGCCGCTCCACCAGCGAGCGCTCTTCGACCACTGTGTTGTCCAGCCGCAGCCGCCCGCGCACCTCGAAAAACTGGCTGCGCGTGCCGTGGTGCAAATCGGACAAGGGCGCCGAGCCCTCGCCCAGCAGCTGCGCGGCATCGGCCAGGGTTTTGAACGGGTTGACTCCGCGTTCGTTCAGCAGCCTTTCGGCGCGCGCACCATCCAGGCCGGGGATGCTGGCGGTCAGCGCCTGCAGGCTGGCGGTGTTGAGGTTGAGCGTGGTGCGGGTCGGCAGCACCGTCAGGTGGGGCTCCAGCGCGGCCAGGCTGGCGGGGCCAATGCCCAGCCAGCCAAGCTGGATGAACTTGATGGGGATCAGCGCGCTGGCCGATGGCAGGGGGTCGGTCGCGGCAAGCTTGCTGGTGCGCAACAACTCGTTGATCGCCGCGCTCAGCTCACTCTCGCGCAGACCGAGCGTCTGGTACAGCCGCACCAGCGCGTCGCGATCGGGCTCGGACACCTCGGCCTTGGTCTGCGCGCCCTGGCCGCTCTGGCGCACCACGTTCATGAAGTTGATGCGCGACTGCATGTCGGTGATTTCGCCCGAGAGAAAGGCTTGCAGCATGCCGTCGGTGTTGTTGTTTTTGTCTGCCGCCAGAAAGCTCGACAGCCGCGCCTCCTCCAGTGGCGTGGCCCAGGGCTCTCCCAGGTGGTCGGCATTGCCGCTGTTGCGGTTGGCGCGCGCGTCCTCGCGCAGGATCAGGCGCGACCAGTCGAGCGCGCCGGTCAGGATCCAGCCGGCTTGCGCCCGCTGGCGCTCGGCGGCCTCGATCGTGGTTGCGCGCCACTGCTGCCACATCGCGGCCGACGCCAGCGTGGCCACCAGCGTGACCACCAGCATGGCCAACAGCAGGGCAGCGCCCTGTTGGGCAGGCCTCGCCCCCCTGCGTTCGCCATCCTTCGGATGTCGTTCGCGGCTCCGCCGCTGCGCGGGTCGCTGCCCTCCAAGCGGGCTGGTCCTGCCTGAGGGCGGCCCGGCGGCAGGCCCGGTTGCCCCCACGCGGCGCCGCAGGATCGCGGTTGCCCCCGTCATGGCCGACCCGCCTGCAAGGTCGGGCGCACCCAGTCGCGCAGCAGGTCGCCGCTCAGGCCCAAGCCGGTTGGCAGGCTGAGCACCAGTCGCACGCCGTTGGGCACCGCGCCTTCGTCACCGGTGCGCTGGCCGCCCGGGGTGCTGTTGGCCGACGCACCCACCGACGACAATGGATTGCCCCAGGTCTCGCCCCGGTGGTAGAAAAGTTGCCACTGGTTGATACCGATCAGCGCAATCGCGCTGTCGGCGCCCATGGCTTGGCCGCCAATGGGCTGGGCTTCGCGGCTCCAGTCGGCGGCGCGTTGCCAGGCCCGTGCCAGCCCGTCGCGGTGCAACACAGCAGGCGACTGCCAGCGCACCCATTGCCCGGTGCCTTTCAGCGCGCCGGTCACCGGCAGGCCGTCCTCGCCTGCCAGCGGCCCAGCGCGCCGTGTCCAGGCCACCACCCGAATCCCCGCGCTCTGCAAGCCCGATTCCGCCGCATCGCGCCGGGTCAGCCGCAGCAGGCGACCGTCGAAGTCCAGCGGGCTGACTTCCTGCGTGTCCACGATCGCGTCCAGATCGGCCGTCCACTGCCCCAGTGCCGCCTGAAACCGCAGCAAATCGTCGGCCCGCTGCTGCGTCTGGGTCTGGGTGCGTGTCATGCCATCAAGCGAGCGCCAGCTCAGCAAGGCCAGCATCGACATGATCGTGATCGCCACCAGCAATTCGATCAGCGTAAAACCCGCTTCGCGGGATGTCACAGCGCGTGCAGCGGCGCAGCTGCGAACAACAGCCGAAGGATGGCGAGGGCAAGGGGGCCAACGATTCGGCGCTGGGCCGCCCCAAGCCGGATCAGCCCCCTCGGGGGGCAGCGGACCACGCGCAGCGGGGGAGCGTGGGGGCAGCAGCTCCGGCGCTGGGCCGCCCCAAGCCGGATCAGCCCCCTCGGGGGGCAGC
>Ga0105054_10003079_pt1 | contig 26210 bp, 15 predicted proteins | sample BON02_FD_78091 | JGI IMG/M metagenome (GOLD analysis project Ga0105054, IMG submission 78091) | Freshwater microbial communities from Lake Bonney liftoff mats and glacier meltwater in Antarctica - BON-02 (megahit assembly) | ecosystem: Environmental > Aquatic > Freshwater > Ice > Glacier...
CCCTCCCCCTGCCCCTCCCCGACCTGCACGCGCAGGAAGGCGGCGACGCGCGCGCCCGCGCCCGCCGCCCTCTCCACGGCCTCCGACACACGCACCGCGTCATCCAGCACGAACGGCTGGCGCGCGAGCACGGCGCCGTCGAGCCACTTGCCCAGGCGCCCCTCGACCACCCGCGCGCGTACGGCGGCCGGCTTGGCGGCAGAGGACGGGTCGCGCGCCGCCTCGTCGGCCAGGCGCGCGCGCTCGGCGGCGAGCGCCTCGGCGGGCACGGCGTCGGCGTCGGCGTAGCGCGGGCTCATGCCGGCCACGTGCATAGCCACCTGGCGCGCGATGCCGCCGCAGGCGCCGCCGTCTCGGGAGGCGCCCCCTGCGGCCGCCGCCCCCGCCGCCGCCCCCGCCCCTGCCGACGCCCCCACCCCCGCCGCCGCCGCCGCCGCGCCGCGCTCGACCAGCGCCAGCGACACGATGCGCCCGACGCCCTCTGCGGCGGGCGCGTGCACGTAGGCGCCGAGCAGCACGTGCGGGGGGGAGGGGCCGCCGGGGGGCGCGCGCGCGAGGAACGCGCGGCGGAGCACGAGGTTCTCGCGCACCTTGGCGGCGAGGGCGGCCACGGCGTCGCCCACGGTCGCGGGGGGCGAGGAGGAGGAGGAAGAGGAGGAGGGGGAGGAGGAGGACGCGGACGAGGGCATGGGCGCCGCCACCACGTCCGCCGGCGAGAGCTCTGTGAAGTAGGAGGGGGATGCGCCGCCCTCGGGCGCTCGCTGCTGCTGTTGCTGCTGCGCCGGCTGCCGGAGGGCGTGCTCGAGGGCCGCGCGCGCCGCCTGCAGCGCCAGCGCCTGGAACTCGGGGTTGCGCGCGACAAAGTCGGTCTCGCTGTTGATCTCGACCACGGCCGCGGCCGGCGACGCGCCGCCGCCGCCAGCGTCGCCGCCGCCATTGCTGTCATCGCTGCCGCCGCCGCCGACGGCCACGGCGACGAGGCCCTCGGCCGCGCGGCGCGCCGACTTTTTCGCCGCGGCCTTGAGCCCGCGCGCGCGCAGCACCTCCACGGCGGCGTCCATGTCCCACCCGCACGACGCCAGCGAGGCCTTCACGTCCGACAGGGGCGCGCCCGTGCGCTCGCGCAGCTCCTTTATCCGCGCGAGCGCGTTTGCGGGCAGGCCGCCAGCGGCGGCGCCGGCAGCGGCCGAGACGGAGAACGGCGCGGCGGCGGCGGCGATGGAGCCGTGATTTTGCGCGGCCGCCGCTCGCCGCATGGCCTCAGCCGCCGTCCACAGGCGCAGGGGACTGTGTCGGAGGAGCATGGCCGCTGCGTTTGCTCGATTCGCTCCGCGGGAGAGGGGAGGTGACCCGGCGCAGGCGGTTTTTCGTTTAAGCGCGGGCTCAAAGAGCTGGGCTGGGATGCATGGAAATCTCCGGTAGGTAGCTTTCTCAAGTAGAATGCGCCGACACCGCGTGCGCCTCTTGTCTCCTGTTGTGATGGTCCGATCAGCAGCGATCACCGAGCCGGCTGCGCGCCGCCACACCGGCCGTCGTCGGCGAGACCGCTCGCTTTGCGTCGCGCGTTCCCAAAACCGACACCCTCCCTCCTCTCCGCTCAGTCGCGCTGCGCACACACGAACAACGGCGTCCCTTCCGCGAGTCGATACTAGCGGCACGCTAACGCGGCACGCACCACAGACCCTCGAAAGAAAGAATGGTCGCGCCGACGCTGGTGGACGCGCCCGACAGCGTCGTCCAGTCGCTCGAGCGCAAGCTCACCGACCCGGGCTCGACGCTGGCGGCCAAGTACCGCGTGCTGTTCTCGCTGCGCAACATCCGCGGGGAGGCGGCGCACCGCGCGCTCATGACCGGTGAGATGGCTCGCCCATCGCTCGAGCCGCGCTGTCTCGCTCGTCGGCGCCACCGCCGGCCGATAGCAGGCGTGTGGCCCTGCCGCGCGCTCGCCGACGCGACGGGAGAAAAGAGGGAGCAAACAGACCACCCACCACTGCTGTGCCGCGATTGATGGCACGCCAGGAGCAGCAACGCCGACCCACGCTCACAAATTTCGCCTCAAACAACCAAAAAAACGCCAAACAAAAAATAAAAACAGCCCTCGCGGACCCGTCGTCGCTGTTCCGGCACGACGTCGCCTTTTGCCTCGGGCAGCGGCAGGACCCCGCGTGCGTGGCCGCGCTGTCGGCGCTGCTGGGGGACGGGGCGCAGCACCCGATGGTGCGGCACGAGGCGGCGGAGGCGCTGGGCGCGATCGCGGGGGCGGACGGCGAGGGAGGGGGGGCGGACGAGGCGGCAGAGGCAGGGGCAGGGGCAGGCGCAAGAGCGGCGGCCGGCAAGAGGGAGGACCAGGCGTCGGCGGCGCGCGTGGCCGTCGAGGCTGCTTGCCGCGCCAAGCTGCGCGAGCACCTGCAAGACGCGTGCCAGGAGGTGCGCGAGACGTGCGAGCTCGCGCTCGCGCGCATCGAGCACGTCGAGCGCGAGCGCGAGTGCCGGCGGCGAGAGCAGCAGCAGCAGCAGCAGCAGCCGGGCGAGACCGCCAAGGCCGCCGCCAAGGCTGCCTGCCCCCCCCGCTCGTCCGCCTCCTCCTTCCAAGAGTCCCCCTACTTTTCCGTCGACCCCACGCCGGCCCTCCCCTCCACCACCCCCCTGCCGGAGCTCACGGCCCTGCTCGCCGACCCCGCCCGCCCCGTGTACGAGCGCTACCAGGCCCTGTTCGCGCTGCGCAACCGCGGCGGCGCCGACAGCGTTTCCTCGCTGTGCGCCGCGCTGCGCACGAGGAGGGGCGCCGGCGCATCGGCGCTGCTGCGGCACGAGGTCGCCTACGTCCTTGGGCAGATGCAGTCGCCCGACTCGGTGCGCGCCCTGCGCGAGAGCCTCGCCGACGCGGAGGAGCACCCCATGGTGCGCCACGAGGCGGCAGAGGCCCTGGGCGCTGTGGCCGGCGACGGCGGTGGGGACGGCGGCGCGAGGGAGACGCTCAGCCTGTTTGCCTCGGACCCCGAGCTCATCGTGGCCGAGTCGTGCGCGGTGGCGCTGGACGTGGCCGAGCACGAGGCAGCGGGGGAGTTTGAGTACGCGGACCTGGGGACGACGGCGGCGACAGTGGCGACGACAACAAACGGGGCTGTGGAGGCGGCGGCGTGATTTTGTGAAACGCAAGCGTCGCTTGGAATATCTTGTTGGCCACAGGTGCTGGTGCCCTTACTTTCAAGCGAAATGGTCGTCTCATTCCGTTGTTGAGGTGGGAACAACGTTTCAGGCGGTCGTAGGGCGGCTGCGGAGGTGCGATGAATGCTGCGTGGTGGGGCGGACGAGGGCCGGTGTCGCTGCGGGCGTGGGACCAAAAAATACGACACAAAATCGAAATAAATGATTGAAAAATATACGGGAGGCCGCAACTCGTTCACGTATGCCAGCCACTTGTCTCCGGCCGCCTCCAGTGCTGTCGTAGACGGCTTGTTGCGACAGGCGCCTGTCATCTAGCTCGACTGAGTCTCCCACTTGCTTTGCGAAAAAGCGGGAGCGTATGTGGCTGGCCCCCGCCGCAGCTGTTTTTCCTTGCGGGTTTGCAAACGCAGCTCCCACCCAACAAAGGGGAGACACCGATCGCCCAGCTTGTCCACAACGGCATGATACGTTTGGGTCTCGTCGAGGGCCCGCGTTGTTTGCGACCCGTGAATGGCCACGTCCTCAGCGTCGCTCACCGACTGCCGTGCATTTTGCCCAGCGCGTCGGTCCGGCGAGATCGCCCCTCGCTCTTTTACGCCGCCACTCGAAACACTTGCCAAGGCGCCGTTTCGCAATCATCCCAGCATCGACCGACCCCTACGACATGCAAGGGCCCTAGCCTCGACGATGGGCAGCCGGCGGCGAAGTCATTCTTCTTCGTGCGAGGGAGTTACAATGCGCGTGTGTTTTGCGTCAACGAAGGGCGCCTCCTGGCGTCCCCGACTGCGGCTGCTGCTCGTGAACCGGCGACGGCGGAAAATGCAAGACAACAAGGAAGAGGGGATCAATGAGAGCCTGCCCGGCGCGCCATCGATCGCGGCTGCCTCCCGTTCATCCTTGCGCCTGGAAGCCGCGCCGGCGGATGGCGCGGACGGGGCCGGCCCCAGCGCCGGCCGGCGGCGACGCCTCGTCGGCCGCGATGCCGCCGCGCGCGCCGCCGCCGCCGCGCTCTCCGCCGCCAGCGCCCGCTTGGTCCCCCTCGGCTCCTCGAGCGGCCATATCGGCCGCGCTCGCCGAGCGCGACCCCAGGCCGCCGTGGGCGGGCTGCGCGGACGCCGCGCGCGACGAGGCCGCGCCGCCGCCTCGCCTCCCGGACCACCAGGGGGTCGAGGCGCCGCTGCGGGACGGGACCGCGGCGCCGCGCGGCGTCTGCGGCACCTGCTGCTGGGCGGCCGCCGCGGCCGCGTCGCCGCCGGCCGGCATTGGCGGCGGCGGCGGCGGCGGCGGCGAGGGGTATGCGGGCAGCGCGCCAAAGCTGCCGTACGCGCCCGCGAGCGACGAGGGCGCGCGCGAGTCGGTCCACGCGCCTCCGCTGCTGCTGGGGGCGTAGCCGCCCGCGGAGGTGGCCGGGGTCGGCGCGGCGCCCGTGTCGGGGCCGGCGTCGCCGCCGAGGAAGAGGGGCGGCGGGCGCGAGGGCGCGGCGCGGCGGCCAAAGGGCGAAGGGCCGCCGCCGCCGCCGCCGCCGCCCGCTCCCCCTCCCCCTCCGCCACCCCCCGCCCGCCCAAACCCCTTGCCCGCCGCCGGGGCCGGCCGCGAGGGGGAACTGGCCGCCGGGCTCCCGACAGACGCGGCCGCCATCGCCGCGCGCCCCCCAAGTTTCCACACCGCCACGGCCGCCGCCAGCAGCAGCAGCGCCGCGCCCGAGGCGCCGCCCGCCAGCGCGAGCGCGGCGGCCGTCAGCAGCGCGCCGCTGGCCGCGCGGGGGCGCGCGGCGCGCAGCGCCGCCGCCAGCCAGCGGCGCAGGCCGCGCTCGGCAGGGCGCACGGCCAGCTCGGCGCCGTACACGCGGGGCGCGCCCGCGGAGGGCGAGCGGCCCAGCAGCGTCGCGCGAAAGTAGGCGGCGTGGCGGGGGCGGGGGGCGCCGCCGCCGCCGGGCGACGAAAAAGAGCCGGCGGCGCCGCCCGCTCCGCCTCCGCCTCCGCCTCCGCCACCTCCGCCGCCCGCCGCCGAGAAGAACGAGCCGTCGGCGTACGCGGCCCACAGCTCGAGCTCGACCTCTTCCTGGCCGGCAGGGAGGGACGCGCCCGAGAGCGTGCGGCGGAAGCGCGCGAGGCGCTTGTGCTGCTCGAGCTCGCGGGCGGCGGCGGCGGCCAGAGCGCTGCCGCTGCCGCCGCCGCCGCCGCCGCCCCCCCAGCCGTTTTGGTCGTCGTCGTCGCCGTCGCTTCCGGCCAGCAGGCGCCAGGTCACGCGCACGGGCCACGTGGCGACATCGTACGGCAGCATGATGGCGCCCGTGACGAGGCCGCGCCGCCTGGACGACTTTCGGCGGCGTTGGAAGCCGGGGGAACGGTAGAGAGAGGAGGAGGAGGAGAGTAAAGACGGAGGCCAGAGTGACAGGCCGCCGCCGCCGCCGCCGCCGCCGCCGGCAAACGCCCCCGCGACGGCGCCGGCGTCGGCCGTGGGCGCCACCCACGAGCGCGCAGATCGCGCGATGACGACGCCCGCGCTGTCGAGCAGCTCGCCGGTCACTTGCACCAAGTCCGGGGGGCCGCCGCCGCCGCCGCCGGCCTGACCGCCGCCACCGCCGCCACCGCCATACCCGCCGCCGCCGCCGTGGCCGCCCCCTGCTCCCGCCAGCAGCGCCGCCGCCGCGGGCGGAAGCTGGGCCGGCAGCCGCAGCCGCACGGCCAGGCGCACGGGCCGGCCGCTCGGCAGAAACGACGAGGCGGGCGGGCCTCCGGGCGTCGCAGGCGCCGCCGAGGCCGGGACGGAGCCGCCGGACAGCAAAAAGGCGGGGAGGTCGCCGCCCGCCGCGCCCGCGCCGCCGAGCGCCAGCGGAAGCAGGGCGACGGCCGCGCCCTGCAGCGGCGGCGGCGGCGGCAGCGGTATGTGCTGCTGCTGCTGCTGCGGCTGCAACTGCTGCTGCAGTTGCTGCTGCTGCTGCTGCTGCTGGTGGTGGTGCTGATGATACGGGAGCGGCTGCATGAGCGACGCCTGCGCGAGGGCCGGCGCGTAGTCAAAGTGCAGCGGGCGCGTCCCCGCGCCGGGCGCCGGCACCAGCAGCAGCAGCAGCACCACGGCCGCGGCGGCGAGCGCGCTCGCGCAGGCGGTGGCGGCGGCGGCGGCCGCCGCCGCGCCGAGGCACAGGCCTTGCGCGGCCGAGCCAAAGCGCAGCAGCGGGGCCAGGATGGAGGCGACCCAGGCGAGGGCCACCGATCGCGCGAGCGCGAGGGGGCCCGACACCAGGCGCCACGCGAGGCCGCCCGCCAGGCGCGCGAGCGTCGACGCGGGCGCCGCCAGAAACGCGCCGAGCGCCGCGGCCAGGCTGCCGAGCGCGCCCTCGTCGCCCAGGATCGAGTCGGCGGCGTCGGGGGCGAGGGCGGCGGCGGCCCCGGTCCCTCCCGCGCCGTTGAGGCGCGCAAACAGGGAGGAGACCAGGCCGGGGCGCGGGGTCGAGGCGGCGGCGGCGGCGCCCTGCAGCAGCACCTGGCGCTTGAGGGCCGAGGGGAAGGCGGCAGAGGCGCCGCCGCCAAGGGCGGCCGCGCTGGCGCCGCCGCCGCCGCAGCCGCGAGGCCCAAAGAGCGCCTGGGGGTGCTGGTGTTGGCGCAGGTGCAGGCCGCCGCCTCCGGCTCCGTCCCCGCCCCACAGCACGGGCCCGCGGGGCGTCGGTGCGTCCGTGGCGCACAGCTCGCTCAGGTCAGCCGCGAAGCCAACGTCGTCGTCGGCGTCGGCCATCGCACAGAGCGGCGCGGCCGCGTCGGGGCCGAGGGCGGCGTTGGCGGCGTTGGCGGTTCTTTCGCCGTCGTCGTCCTCCCCATCGTCCTCCGTTGCGCGGTGGTGGAAACGCGTCGCCAACGCCGCCGCCGCCGCGGCCGCGGCCGCCTCTGCGCCCGCGATCGCCATGCCCAGCGAGCGGCTGGCCGGGCCAGCCGGGCCGCCGCCATTGCCGCCGCCGTAGCGCGCCGCCGCCGCCGCCACCGCCGCCGCCGCCGCCGCCGCCGCCGCCGCCGCCGCCGCCGCCGCCGCCGCCGCCGGCTCTTGGGGTGCCGGTGGCGGGCTGTTGGGGGGCGCCAGCTCCGATCGGCGCTGCCAGCGCGCGACGGGGGCCTCGCCAGCCACGGTGCCCGGCGACGCGGGGCACCCGGTCGAGCCTCCTCCTCCTCCTCCTGCGCCCTCGCCGCCGCCGGCCGCCGCCGCGCGCGTGTCGCTACCGTCGTCGTCCTCTTCGTCCTCTTCCCCCTCCGGCTCCTCCTCCGCGGCTTGCTCCTGCTCGTCATCCCCGCCGGCTGGTGCGGCGCTGCGGCCGAACCACCCAGCCACCTTGGCGCTGGGCGAACCGACCGCCGGAGCATGGCCGCTGCCGCTTCCGACGGCCGAGACGGCGAACAGACGGCGCGCGGCGGCGGCGGCGGCGGTCGTCGTCGCCGTAATTGGCGGCGCCGGCGGCGCCGCGGCATCGTCGTCTTGCCCCTCGCCCTCGCCCTGCCCCGACAGCGACGGCGCGGGGGCGGGCGCGGCCTCCCCCTCGGCCGCCCGCCGCCTCAGGAACATATGTCGGTTGGAGGGGGGCCTTTGTCCTCCGCCTCTCGCGTCGTTTGTGTTTTCAAAGTCTCCTCGAGAGGGTGATTCACCCGCCTCGCCTCGGATACCGGAAGCCTTTGACGCGCATGAACCTTCGCCGACGTCGCCGGCAAGGAGAGGGCCCGCGGGGCAGAGGATTGTTCTTTTTCGTTCTGTATTCTTGGTGTCGTGGTTTCGTGCTTCTTTTTTTGTTATTTCCCTCACGCAGCCCGTGCGTGCGCGCACAGCGCCTGCTGGTGGCGTGCGTGTGATGATGCAGCGCGTCGTGACGTTTGACCGGGCGAATCGACTCCGCGCATGGGTTTGTTTGTTTGGTTGAACGACGACGGATGGTTTAAAAAACGACGAGCGGCGACGGGCCCGCCGACGACGGACGCGCAGAACGACAAGGCGACAGGTGGGGGAAAAAAAGACACGCGGCGGCGTGCTTGGGGCCTTACGACTAGGAGGGGCCTCGGGACCCATGACCGACAGGCTGAAAGCAGGGGGAAGCGGGCCGGTGGGGAGCCTCAAGCGCGCGCGCGCGCTTTCACGCCCGTTTGCCGTGCCGACGGCGGCGGCTGCAGGATTCGCATCAGCGGCGGTGGCGAGCAAAGGGCGCCGGCGATTTTTACTGCTGTTGGTGCTGCTGCTGCTGCTGGTCCCACTGCGCCAAGCCAATGCCGGGCGTGGCGGCCGGCGCCGCCTCGGCCGTGGGCAGGACGGGCGGCGCCTGTGGGCCGCCGCCTGCCGCCCCTGAAACTGCCGCTGACGCCGCCGCGGCCCCCGCCGCCCCGCCCTGTCGTGCTTCCTCGGCCGACACCCCATCGCCCGGGGAAGCCGACAGGCCTGCCGTGCCGCCCTCGCCCTCGCCGGCCCCCGCCCCCGCCGCCGCCAGAAGCAGCGCCCGCTGCGCCGCCTCCGCCGCCGCCGCCTCCTCGAGGTAGGCCAGCGGCAGCCCCTTCTTGTGGCGCACGCCGCAAGCGTTGCACAGCGTGCGCGGGCCGCTGGGCCCCCGCCGCCACTGCGGCGTCTGGTGCGTGCCGCAATTGTGGCAGGCGACGCGACGCCCCCGGTTCTTGGCGAGGGTGGCGGCGCGGCGGCGCGCGCGCTGGGGCCCCGGGGCCGAGGCGCGCGCGCGGCGGGCGAGGGCGGCGGCCGCCGCGTCAAAGGGCAGCAGCAGCAGGCCGGCGCCGGCGTGCGCGCCGCCGCCCTCGGCCCCTGGTCCGGCGGCCGAGGCCTTCTCGGTCGCGACCGCCGCCGCCACCGCGGCCGCGCCGTGCAGGCGCTGCCCGATTGCAGAGGGCGAGGGGGGGGCCGCAGAGGACACACCGCCCGGCGCGACCGAGGGGGAGCGGGCGGCGGCCTCTGCGTCCAGGCCGACGGGGGCGGCGGCGGCGGCGACGGCGGCAGCGGCGCCGGCGGTCATCATCTGCCTCTGCTGCCGCTGCCACTGCTGGGTCGACTGCCGCGAGGCGGACGGCGACTCGAGCTTGACCGCGGCAGCCGCGCGGGAGCGCCCCTTTCGGGGCGGGCGCGGCGGCTTGCTCGCGCCCGCGCCGCGCAGCAGCAAGCCCGCGGCGGCGCCGGCGGCACAAGGCGCCGTGCGGGGCGCTTGCAGCAGCAGCTGGTGCTGGTGCTGGTGCTGCTGCAGCTGCTGCTGCTGCAGGGGGAACGCGGCCGCCACCCCCCGCTCGAGCGCCTGGTGCGCGCAGCCGTACTGGGCGTACGTCGCCCCGGCTGCGCGCCACTCGTACCCATGGGCCATCCCGTGCGGCACCGGCTGCTCGTGCGCACCGTGGCCAGGGGGCGGCGGCGGCATTGGCTCGAGCTTTATCGCCGCCGCCGCCCCCGCCGCCGCCGGCATGTGGGCGCCGTGGCCGTGGCAGTTGCCGTTGCCGCCGCCGTAGTAGTGAGGCGGCGGCGGGTGCGGGTGCGCCGCCGCCGGGTGGTGGTAGTGATGGTGGTGGTGGTGCGCGGCTCCCCCGTGGTCGTACGGCGCTCCGTCACCGTAGTGATACAGGTGGTGCGGCGGCGGCGGGGGCGGGGGCGGGGGCGGGGCGCCGTAGCAGGCCTGCGGCGGCTGGCCAAACGCAAGAGGAGGCGGCGCCTGCGCGATTGGCGGCGCCGCCGCCGCCCCCATCCCCTGCTGCTGCATCTGGTGGTGGTGCTGCTGCATCTGCTGGTGCTGCTGCACCATGAGCTGCGGATGGTGGCCGCCAGGCTTCCCCGGCCCCGCCAGCCCCATCGCCGGGCCGGCGGCCGCCAAGGGGCCCGAGCTGCACGAGTGCAGGCTCTGCCGGTGGCCCGGCGGCGGCGGCGGGTGCGGCCCGGCGCCAGCGGCAGCGGCGACGCCCGTGCCCGCCGAGAACGCCGACGCCGCGTCGCTGCCGGCGGCCGACAGGCGCTGGCCGGTTTGCGGCGGCTGAGGGTGGGTCGCCCCGGGCAGCGCAACCAGCTCGCCCGAGGGCGGCCGCCACTTGACGGGGGCCGGCACGGCCTCGGCGGCCGCGGCGGCCGCGTCCAGCAGCGCCTCGAGCGTGCCGCCGCCGCCGCCCGTCATCGGGCGGAGGGCGGGCGGGAGGGGGGCGGCGCCGCGCGCCGTCGCGCCGGTGGCGCCTCCTGCTGCTGCTGCCCCTGCCCCTGCAGCGCTTGCGCCGGTTTGGTGGAGCTGTGGGTGATCTCGGTGACGTTGTGTGGAGGTTGAAGTTTGGACTGGCGGCGGGCGTGTGAGCGAGGGGTCGTCGGGACGGCATATGAAAGCAAGCAGCGGGCCGAACAAGCGACTCCGACGACGACGAGGCGGCAGCGGCCAGCGGCAGCGCTCCTCCCCCTCCCCGGGCTCGAGCGGAGCGCGAACTAGGCCGGCGGCGGGGAGTGCCCGCAATCTCGCTCCGCGCCACGCACGCGCACCTTGAACGAGTCCAGCTCCATGAGGCCCTCGCCCGTTCCGGCCAGCTGGTCCTGTGGGTCACGGTTGTGGTTTTGTTTGGAGAGGGAGAGAGAGGATAGGGCGGAATGAGAGAGCTTCCTTTTTTCGGGAACCCCCCCCGAAAATAGAATCGTACTGCTTTCGCGCGGGCGCGCGCGCGCCCGACAAGGACGCGCACACACGCAATCACGCACCTGCACAACGTGCCAGCCGCCGAATCCATAGTACTCCATTTGCGCCGGGCGGGGCGGCGGTCGCTGCTCGTTCCCGGCGACGCCACGCTACGGGACAGAAGAAGCGCTTGCCCCAAGCGAGGAGGGCTCTTCCAAACGCGCGCTTTGCGACGGGGGGTGGAGACAAAGGGCGCCCTTTCAAAAGACTGGCGTGTGGTTTTGTGCGTGGTGACTAACTATAACGTTGACAAAGGAACGACTGCGTGGCGCTCGGGCGTAGGGCGCGCGCCTTAGTGAGAGGTCTGCCCGCCACCGCGCGCGCAAAAGCGGCGACGAGGACGGCAAGAACCCGATGCTCGGCAGCGAGGCAGGCACCGTCACTCCCTTTTCCACCCGCCCCGCCCCCCCCCCCCCAAAAAATCGCCCAGCCTTGATCGTGAGACAACGCAGAAACTTTGTTGCGGCGTGGTGCTTTGTTGTGATGATGCGGCCGAAGCCCCAAAGACTAGAGGTTAAAAAAATGGTTGCGTTGCGACGGGACGACGACGAGCGCGCGGCGCGCGCCCGCAAGCGCCCTCCCCCCCGACCCCCCTCACGGCGACAGTGCCGCCCCGCTCAGCTTGGACAGCGCCGCGCGCACCTGCGCCGCCACCACGCCCGGCGCAAGGTCCGCCTCCACCCCCTTCACCTTGCCGCCGTAGTAGTCGACCAGCGGCCGCGTCTGCTCGTGGAACGCGCGCAGGCGCGCCACCAGCGTCTCGGCCGTGTCGTCCTTGCGCCGAACGAGCGGCTCGCCCGTCACGTCGTCGCGCATGGCGGTCTTTGGCGGCGCGAACCTGTCGTGGTAGCTCCGGCCGCTGGCCGCGTGCACCAGCCGCCCCGTCACGCGCTCGACCAGCGCGCCGTCGTCCACCAGGAAGTTGAGGACGGCGTCGACGGGCCGCTTGCCGCGCGCCTGCAGGAGGGCGTCGAGGGCCTTGGCCTGCTCGACCGTGCGGGGGAAGCCGTCCTGAGGGGTGCGGGTTGCGGGGTGGGTCGGGTTTGTGTATTTTGGGGGTTGTTGCGGGTCAGTTTGGTGAGTCTGTCAACGCCGACAAACGAGGACGGGCGCGAGGGATGAGAGGGGGCTCGCGTTCAGCGCGGCGCGGCGCGGGGCGGCGCCGACAGCTGCGAGGCCCGTCGTCGCTGTCGCCGTCGCCGTCGCCGCCGTCGTCCCGGCTGCAGCCGCACGGATCTTGCCCGCCTAATCGGCCCGCCTCGGCCAGGGCCGCCTCGGCCGCCTCGGCCGCGCGCGCGCGGCTCGTTGCGGCCATCCCCTCGCATCCGACCCCGGGGCGCGCTCGTCGGCGACGCGTCTGGCGGTTCTGCGGCGGCGCGCGATCAGAGAGAGAGAGAGAACCGAGTGGCGTCGCGCCGCCCCCGGTCTCGCCGCTGGCTCAGCACGTGTCTCATAGGGGCGCCCTTTCGCCCCAACAAACACAACCCCCCCCCTCCACCCCCCTTTTTGTCCGACGACACCACCCCCAACTATCTCACCAGCACAAACCCGCGCGCGCACTCTGGCCGCTCGAGCGCCTCGCCGATCAAGCCGACGACCAGCGCGTCCGACACCAGCGCGCCGCCGTCCATCGCCGCGCGCGCCTTGAGGCCGAGCTCGGAGCCGGCGGCGACGGCGGCGCGCAGGAGGTCGCCGGTGGCCAGGTGGCACAGGCAGTGCTCGGCCTTGATGGCCGGGGACTGGGTGCCCTTGCCCGAGCCCGGGGGGCCCTGTTTGTTTTGTGCAAGGTTGTTTTTTTGGGGGGGGGAGAGGGGGAGCGATTGGTCAGCGTCCCTGCGATCTGCGGGCGGCGCGCGGGCGGCGGCGCGGCGCGCCGGCTCATCTGCCACCAGACGCTCTCACCAGCATGATGATGTGCTTGTCGGGCTTTTGCGCGCAGTCCATGCGGCGCTTCAGCTCCCCGATCAGGGCCTCCGTCGAGACGTCGGTGAGCGACATTGTCGGTGTTGGCGTTCTTGCGTCTTGCGTTTTTGGTGTATCTTTCCTCGAAAAGTTAGCAGGCGCGCCGCGAATGTCCTCGATCCGGTCCGTATTGCGACCTTGGCTCTTCAGAGTGATTGTGTCCGTCAACGGCTCCTTGGGATAACTGGTGCTTTTCCGAGGGCGGGGGGGGGCGCACATTGAGTGCGGCGCGCGCAAAAAAAATCACGGACCGCCGACGCCGCCGACGCCGCCTTGCCGCCCAACTTCCCGGGTCATTCCTCTCTTTCACGGTCGCGCCCCTCTCCTGCACCTCACCGCACCATAAGCATCCCCTCCATCGCACAGGAATAACAAAGATCAGCGCACACGGCGTCGTTAAAACCAGCAACAGCAGCGGCACGAGCAGCAGCACCGACGACAGCAACATCTAGCTGGTGGTCCTCGCGCGCTCCGTGACGCCAGCAGCAGCAGCTCTCACGCATCGGCACCTGCGCGCAGCGGCAGGCCCGCCACGATGATGGCGAGCGTCTCGGCACCACCGTCCCGCATCCCGATGCACGCGCGCCACCAGGCGCTGGTGCAGGCGCGCCGCGCGCGTGCGGCCGCGTCGTCCGTCGTCGCCGCCGCTCGCAACAACAACGGCGCCGCCTCCGCCTCCGCCGCCGCGGGCAGCGCCACCACGCGAGACCCGCGCACGTCCCTCATCCCGGACACGCTGCGCGAGATGGCCGAGGAGGACCCGGAGTTGCGCGAGCTGCGCGAGCGCGCCTCCACCGCCCAGGGCCGCGCCGCCCTCTCGCGCGACGAGCGCGCCGCGCGCCGCCGCTCGCTCGCCGCCGTCGGCGCGCCCCCCTTTGCCTCGGCGCTCGCGGCCGCGGGCCTGCCCCCGCTCACGCGCGGCGCCGCCTCGATCCTCCAGCTCAACGTGGGCCTCCGATGCAACCAGGCGTGCACCCACTGCCACGTCGAGTCCTCCCCCCTGCGCACCGAGGAGATGTCGCCGCAGGTCGCCGCCCGCTGCATCGAGCTGTTGATGCGCAGCGCCGGCGCCGCCGACGGCGCCTCTGGCGGCGGCAACAGCATCCGCGCGCTCGACCTGACCGGCGGCGCGCCCGAGCTGTCGGCCCAGTTCCGCCCGCTCGTGCGCGCCGCCGCCGCCCTGGGCGTCCAGGTCATCGACCGGTGCAACCTCACCGTGCTGACCGAGCCCGGGCAGGAGGACCTGCCTGCGTTCCTGGCAGAGCACGGGGTGCGCGTCGTCGCCTCGCTCCCCTGCTACGGCGCCGACAACGTCGACGCGCAGCGCGGGCGCGGCGTGTTCCAGAGGTCGATCGAGGGCCTCAAGATGCTCAACGCCGTCGGCTACGGCGGCGCGGGCTCGTCCCCGGCTCTGCAGCTCGACCTCGTTTACAACCCTTCCGGCGCCTTCCTCGCGCCTTCCTCGGCCGAGCTCGAGCCGGCGTACCGGCGCGAGCTGCGCGAGGCGCACGGCGTCGAGTTCGGCGCGCTGCTGTGCCTCAACAACCTGCCCGTCAAGCGGTTCGCCGACTGGCTCGCGCGCCGAGGCGAGACGGACGCCTACATGCGGCTGCTGGTCGGCGCGTTCAACGCCGGCGCCGTGGGCGGGCTGATGTGCCGCGACACGGTGTCCGTGTCGCACGACGGCTCCTTGTACGACTGCGACTTCAACCAGCAGTTGGCCATGGCGATGGTGGCGGCGGCGGTGGCCGGTCCCGGAGGGGGCGCGGGCGACGGAGCAGCAAGGAGCGCCTCTGGCGACGGCGAGGGGACAGACGCTGTCTCCGCCGCCGCCGCCCTTGCCGCCGCCGCCGCCTCGGGCGGCGGCCGCCCGCCCTTGACCGTGTTCGACATCGAGAGCCTGTCCGAGCTCGAGGGCAGGGCCGTCGCGACCGACAGCCACTGCTACGGGTGCACGGCCGGGCAGGGGAGCGGGTGCCAGGGGGCGACGGCGGCGGGGGCTTGAGAGAGAGAGATTGCAGAGAGAGGGAGAACAGAGCGCGCGAGACGCCCTCTCTCGACATTTGAGAGGCCTTCGTTCGTTTTGTTGTGTGTGAGGATCCGAGAGTATTAATCGGCGCTATTGGGTTCACGTGTGCAAAGCATGTATAGTGTCGCAATATTATTGTGCGGCGCAAGAGGCAGCAGCGGAGGAAAGGGACAAAGAACAGGAAAGAAGAAGGAGAAAAGCGGGCGGCGGGGCGTCTCTCTCTGGCGGCCACCGCCGCGGATAAAACAAATCGCGCGCCAGCAAACAATATGTGTTCCCGAATAAAAGCAAGGGCAGAACAAGGCGGCACGATTCACCTGTCCCTCACATCGCCACCCTGTGCCGGCGAAGAGCGACAGTGCGAGGAGGGCGGGGCTGGAGCGCCTACGCGGGCGGCGAGCGCCGGCTGCGCCGCGCGACCCCCGCCGGCGCCGACGCCGACGCCGACGCCGACGCCGACGCCGACGCCGACGCCGACGCCGACGCCCCAGCCCCTGCCAAGAGCCGTCGGCCCGCGGCTGGCGCCTTGCACGACGCGCCCGCCGCCTTGACGTCCGCGGGGCAGTCCCCCGCGCTCCCGCAGCACAGCCACACCGCACCGGTCGGGTCGCACGGCACCGTGCCCGGCGCGCAGCACGACTTGCCGTCCGCGCACGTCTTGCCGGTGGTCGCGAAGCACAGGCGGTCGCCGCACTTTTCCGCGGGGTTGTCTGTGCAGACCAGAACCGAGGTGTCCTCCGGGTCGATGCCGCACGCCTGGCGCGGGCCGCAGCAGAATCCGTAGCTCTCGCCCGCCGGGCAGGCGTTGGCCAGGGGGCAGCACTGCTCGGTGTCGACGTCGACCTCGACGCACAGCTGGTCGGCGCCGAAGCAGTCGCCGCACTTGCTGCCCTTGGCGACGACGGGCGCGGCCTGCGACGGGCCCGCGGCGGCGGCGGCGGCGGCGGGCGGCGGCGGCGGCGTGAGGGGGGGCGCGAGCGCGGCCGGGGCGGCGGGAGCGGGCGGCGGGGGCGCGGCCGTGGCCGCGGGCGGGGGCGGCACCGCGGGCGCAGGCGCGGCGGCGGAAGAGACGGAAGCCGGCGCGGCGGGCGCGGGCGCGGCGGCGGGCGCAAGGGCGCCGGGGGCGGCGGCGGCGGGCGGCGGCACCATGGCCCCGGCCGCCGCCGCTGCCTGAGCCGCCGCCTGCTGCTGCGCCGCGGCGATCTGCTGCGGCTGCTGCAGCTGCTGCTGCGCGGGCGACGCGGGCGCCATGATCGCGCCGCCGGGGCCGAGCACCCCCATCGCGCCGCCGCCCGGCGGCAGCCCGGCAGCGGCGGCAGCGGGCGCGGCGCCGAGCACGCCCCCAACGGCGGCGGCGGCGGCCGCGGGCAGGGGAACAGCTCCGCCCGCCCCCATGAACGGCGCAGACATGGCCGCCGCGGGGCCGGAGGCCGGCAGGCCGCCGCCGGCGCCGCCCGCGACGGCGCCGCCGACGGCCGCGCCGCCGGCCGCCGTCGCGCACGTGGTGCCCGCGACGCACTGTTCGCTGGCCGCGCAGCACACGCCGCTGCAGGCGGTCTCGCCCTCCTCGCACTCGGGCGCGTAGGGCGAGGCGGCGCCCGCCGCGGCGGCGCCCGCCGCCGCCGTCCCGGCGCCCGCCGGCGACACGGGAACCGTGGTCGCCCCTGGCGTCGTGGCGGCCGTCGTCGTCGGCGGCGCCTCGGGCGACACGTCGTCGTCCCCCTTCGCCGCCGCCGCCGCGTCCGCGCCATCCGCGCCCGTCGAGGGCGACGGCACGCCGCCGCCGCCGCCATCAACGGCGCCGCCGGCCGCCGCAGCAGCATCAGCGACCGCAGCCCCCCCGTCCCCCCCTGGTGCTGCCGGCCACCCGGGCGGCAGCGGCGCGCCCATCGGCCACATCGCCGGCGCCGGCGCGAGGGGCGGCTCGTACGACGGCAGCGGGCCGTAGAGGAAGACGCTCACGCACACGCCCCCGGCCGCGCAGGCCTGGCCGATGGCGCAGCACGTGACGCCGCAGGCCGACCAGGCGGGCGGGCAGGGCGGGGAGGGGAGGTCGGCAGAAGAGGTGGCGGGGGCGACTGCGAGCGCGAGCGCGAGCAACGCGAGGAACGGCGCGAACGAGGCGCCGGCGGTGCGCGCATCGCCCGCGGCGCGGCGGGGGGCCGAGGCGAGCCTGCCGCTCGCGCCGCGTCGCGAGAGCCGGCTGCGCGTCAAGCTGCTCATGATGTGAGGTTGCGTTCAGACGGAGAAAGGTGTTTCGAGGCTTGTCGCGGCGTCACCGGGAAGAAGCTGGAAGCTGGCAGGCCGCCTGTTCTTCGCGCGCCCCACCTCCGCGCGCTCCTTCTCCTGGGCGCACCAGGCGCGTCCGGCGTTGAGTTGTCCGGATGCGGTTGGCGTCGTCGCCTTGGTCCGAGAAAAAGCTGGCGGAAGGCGCGCGCGCCACAGAGAGTGTCACCTCGATGTTTGCACTCCCCCGATCGCGGGACGGGCAAGCAGACAACAATTGCAAAGTGGTGGCGGAGGGAAGGCTGATCACGGGCGTGAGAAGTTGCTGGCGTGAGGTTTGTTGTGAGGATAGGGAAGGGTGGTTGGACAACAGAACTTCTCGGACCGTGCACTGTCCCCGCCGATCCCGGTTCTTCCCAAACGTCCCCGCGACGTTGCCGCCGCAGACGACGAGGACGACGGCCCGCGTTGGTCCACAAAACCTCAATGGCGCACGGGCCCGTGACCTGCGTCCCGAGCGATTCTAGGCAGACGTTCATCGCCGCGCCCGACTCGGCGGCAATCCCCCACTACTGGGAGGCTTCGGGGGCGAGCGGGAACAGGGCGGGTTGTTTTCCGTGTTGCCGTCGTGTGCCCGGCGGCGGCGGCGACGGCGAAGACCCAACGCGCCCCCCCAAAGCCGCGCCGGCGCGACCACACAGGTCCCCGCCATTCGAATTGTTCTTCTCTTTGCGCCACACCTCGCCCCGCAACCCCAAAAGCGGGTCGCCCTGACAGGCTTCTCTAGAGACCCCCCCCCCCCAACCGCCCCAAGGAGCTCCCTACCCCCTTGCTCTCTCTCCCGAAGAAAGAAGAACCCGAAAAAAGAGAGTCCTTCTCTCATATTCGTCTACGCGTCCCTGGGACCGAATTCGCCGGCTTGCGCGACTCAGAGGCGCGTTCATAGGTGAGCCGACCGACTGCCATTGGTCGCGGGCGCCAGGTGCGCGCGCGCACGCAACCTCTTTCGAAAAAAGGGAGGAGCGTTGCCCCCCCCCAACCCCCACCGACGACCTCCTCTCTTCCGGTGCGCCCCAGACTCACGGTCCCCCCGTCCCCCCTCATCCCCGCGGTTGCCGCCACCGACAGGAACGCGATTAGAGCTTTGCCCTCGCGCGATCCGCGGCCGCCAAGGGCGCGGTTTCGCGCCGCCGCAAACAACCCTTGACACGATTTTGGGCCCGGTCGCCGCCCGACCCGGCACGCCCGCCGGCCGCCACCTCGGCGCGCCGGCCTCCTCCTGCTTCCGCCGCCGTGCGCAAAAGCATCAAAAAAAAGATTCTGCTGTTCGTTGCGAGTTGCCCCCTTCTTTCCCCTTGATGGCTAGAATGACCGAAGCTCCAGACGTGCGCGCGTGAGACACCAGCACCCCAACTACCAACCACCACCACCACCACCAACACCACCCACCAGCGTTTTCACGCTGGCGGCCACCACTGCGCTCCCCGCGGCCCCGTCGCCGTCGCCGTCGCTGCGCCGCCCGTCAGGAGGAGGAGGAGGAGCAGGCGCCGTCGCCGCCGCCGCCTCAGCGGCCACCGCGACCGCGGGCGCCCTGCTCCTGGCCGGCCGGCGGCGCTCCGCGTCGCTGCAGCACCTGCTCGCGTCCGCCGCGGCCCCAGCTGCGCCGCACCAGCTGCGCCCGGTCGCCCCGAGCGCCGCCGTCCTGCGGCGCATCGGCAGCGCCGGCGGGACGACGCCGGCGGCCGGCGGCGGCATGCCCTTTGGCGTCTGCTCCGCCGCCCTCGCGCCGCAGCTGCTGCTGCTGTCGTCGTCCGCCCCGCCGCTCCAGTCAGCCTGGGCGACGGCGCTGCGACCCAGCCGCAGCGCCGCGTTCGTGAGCAGCACCGCCGCCATGGCGGACGCCAGAGGGTGGAGCGACGACGGGCTGGCCGCGGCGGCGGCGGCGGCGGCGGCGGGCGCCCCGGCCGACGCGGCGGCCGCGGCGGTCCTGCCGGCGCCCGACAGGCCGCCGCGCGCCGCCGCCGCCGCCGCCGCAAACGTCGCCGCCGCCGCCGCGTTTTCGACCGCCTCGTCATCGGCGGCGCCCGGTCGCGGCGGCGGCGCCGCCGAGGGCGCCCCCGTCGGCGCCGCCGCCGCCGCGGCCCCCTCGTTCGCGGCCATCGACGAGGACAACGCCGTGACCTCGCCGCCGCCCGCGGCGGCGGCGGCGCCGCCGCTGCCTCCGCCCCCCGAGCCCACGCCGCCCGCCTTTTTCACGCCCTTTTCGGCCAACGCGAGCGGCGCGGCCGGCGCGAGCGGCGGCGGTGGCGGCGGCGCGCGCGGGCCCGGCTCGAGCAAGCAGATCGCGATCGGCGGGCACCGCGGCATGGGCATGAACGTGCTGCTGGCCGCCGCCGCCGCCGCCGCCGCCGCCGCCGCCGCCGCCGCCGCCGCCGCCGCCGCCGTCGCCACCAACAGCAGCGCCACCAGCAGCAGCAGCGCCACCCACCACCACCACCACGCCGCCGCCCCCTCCCAATCCGAGCTTGCCGCGACCAGCGGCCCCAGCGGCGGCCCTTCGTCCGCAGCCGCTGCCGCCCCCCATCCTCCCTCCCTCGCCCCCGCCCCCGCGGGCGCCGCGAGCGCCGGCCCGGACGACGGCGGCGCGGGCGCCTTCTTCATCTCGCCCGCGTGGCGCGAGAACACCGTCGCCTCCATGGCCGCCGCCGCCCGCGCCGGCGCCACATTCGTCGAGTTCGACGTCCAGGTCACCGCCGACGGCCACGCGGTGGTGTGGCACGACGAGCGCGTCGAGTACGGCGACCCGAGCATGCCTCAGCAGACGCCTGTGGCCCACCTGACGCTGGCGGAGTTTCGGGCGCTGGGCCACCTGACGGCGAGCGGGGCGGGGGAGCGGCTGTCGGTGGTGCGGGCGTTCTGGACGCACGCGCACGGGCACGGGCACGGGCACGGGCACGGGCACGAGCACGGCGGCGCGGGCGGCGGCGCTGAGGGCAGCGGGGGGAGCGGCGACGCGCACGGCGCGGCCGCCGCCATGGTCCCGCCGCCTGCCTCGCCGACGCCGCCGCCGGCGCTAGACGCCTCCGCCGACGCCGCCCCCGCGGCGTGCGCCCCGGCCAACAGCGGCGTCAGCAGCGGCAGCGCCCTGGCCGCGGCCGCCGCCGCGCCCGCCCGCTTCAAGAGCCCGCACCGCCGCTGGCGCTGCCGCCACGAGGAGCCCTTCCCGGCGCTCGAGGAGGTGTTCCGCGCGCTGCCGCGCCAGGTGGCGTTCAACGTCGAGGTCAAGATGGCGACGCCGTCCTCGCTCGCGCGCACCCCTAGGGAGGAGATCGACCGGGTCGTGGGCCCCGTGCTCGAGACGGTCGAGCGGTGCCTGCGCGAGGAGGAGGAGCGGGAGCAGCAGGCGGGGTGGGGCGCAGCAGCCGCGGCGGCGGCGGCGGACGGGGCGGCCGCCTGCTCGCCCTCGTTGCCCTCCTCGCCGCCGCGCCCGCGCACCGTCGTCTTCTCCTCGTTCGACCCGGACGTGTGCGCCGCCCTGCGCGCGCGCACCTCCGCCCACCCCGTCTGCCTGCTGTCCACGGGCCACACCGAGCACCACGCCGACCCGCGCCGCACCTCGCTGCCCGCCGCCGTCGAGTTTGCGGCGCGGCAGGGGCTGGCGGGCGTCGTCGTCGACAGCGCCGCGCTGTCGTCCGCTCCCGGGACCGTGGCCGAGGCGCGGCGGCGCGGGCTCGCGGTGATGACGTACGGCGGGGCCAACGGGGATGCGCGGTGGGTGGCGCGGCAGGCGGCGCTGGGGGTGCACGCGGCGATCGTGGACGACGTGGAGGGCGTGCTGAGGGGCCTGCTGCAGCAGCAGGAGCGCGAGGAGCAGGAGGAGCGCGAGCAGCAGGAGCAGGAGCGGCGGCAACGACAAGCGCAGGCGCCGCTGGCGCAAGAGCGGGAGCGCGAGGCGACGGCGATGCTGACTGCGGCGGCCGAGGTCGCCGCCGTCGCGATGATGGAGGAGCAGGAGGACACGGTGATGACGGCCGCCGTGGTCGGCTAGACAGAGAGAGAGAGAGAAAGGTGCTCTCCTCTGTTGCGCACGGGCGCCCGTTTTCTTTTTTTGCTTCGTTTCGCCCGTCGCCTTTCTTTTTGCAACCCTTTCAGTCCTCGACCCTTCACCCACCCCTCCCCCTCCGCACACGCAGAACGACCGAGGCCCTCGAGTTGACCCCGAGTTGAACTCGCGCGCGCGCGCGCGTACATGCACATTGTGTCCCCACCCCCCCCTTTTTTTTCCCTCGCCTCAAACCCACACTTGCTTTTTGAGGGGGGCACCGACGGCGGACGAAGACGCCAACAACGAAGAAAAAGACCCCCGCCGCCGATTCTTCTCTCTTTTTGAAGCCCACCCCCACTTGTATCCCACCATCTGCCACCTGTCGAGTCCGCCGGCCCAATTCACACCTGTTGCGGAGCACACGAAGTACATACCCAAATGTGCCGATCCAAAGTCACTTGTTATTATCGTCTCTCGCAGTAGGCCGCCGCCGTCTCCCGCGCGCTTTGGACCGCCCCCCGTTGGCAAAACAAGGCGCCTTTTTTTTCTTTGTTATTCCCAAGGCCATGGTCGGGTGCGTGGCGGCCGAAGGCCGCCCGGGGCGCGTGACCGGGGCTGGTCGTGCTGCAATCCACCCATTGGGCAGAGTTTCATGACGAATCGAACTAGAGAGAGAGAGGGAGGCAGACGATGACCGCCCCCTGCGCTCTCGCTTGACGACGACGGCCGCCAACGCCCGCGCTGTCGCGCAACGCCGCCCCCCCACTTCGCCGCCCTAACAAATCCTCCAAGGCGGCCTGCAGCCCCCCGCCAGCCAGAAAGCCAAGCGCCCAGCAAGTCCGCATTGAATCGACGCTATCCGCTGACGAGCCCGCCCGTGACCAATCCATACTACCCCCGGGAGGCGCGCGCGCACCGAGCTCTTGTCTGCCCGCCCGTCGCTCCCTCCCCCCCCTCTCTCCGAGCGCCCAAACAGGAGAGAGCGAGAGGGACACATTTCGCGCTCCCCCGCATCTGAGTCGCAACGATGGCGATCCAGCAGGCGCCCGCGCCGGCGTCGACGCAGTGGCCTGGTGAGAATTGGAGGCGTGCCGCTCGATTGGATAAACGCAGGTTGCAGAGGGCAAAAAACAACAAGAATCAACTCCTTTTTCTTCCTTCTTTGCCCCGTCGCCGCATTCGCCGATAGCGTCGCCCCCCGCCCGCGTCGCCACGACCCGCGCCCACAACTCGGCCATGAGATTGCCCGCGCGCGCCGCCCTCTGGCGCGCCGGCCCGCAAGGGATTGCAAGGGCAGCGGGCTTGGCCGCCGCCGTCGCTTGCCGAGCAGCGAGTCTTGCGAGCCGCCGCCGCCCGCCGCCGCCCGCCGCCGCCCGCCGCCGCCGCCCGCCGCCGCCGCCCGCCGCCGCGAGGAGGGGGGAGCGGGGACGGTCGTGGCAGGGTGTGGGGGCGAGGCGTCTCGGATGGCGGTGGCGGCGCGCCCCCCGCCGTCGCGCGCCCCCAACCAACGCCGTGTGTTGTCGCGGCCGCCGGACGGCGGGCGCCTGTGTCCACGTCAGACGGGAGGCGCACCCTCGTGTTTTTTTGGGGCGCCCGTTTCTCTCTGACGCCGTCCAAAACGCCGCCCCCGAACACCAACAAAAAAACAACCGACCGACACCCCACCCAAACAACACCACCACCACCCGCACCAGACTACCGCTACTCGGAGGTCACGCTGAAGTACGTCAAGCGCGGCTTCACCATGTTTTCGCGCCACCTGCCCACGTTTGCGCTCGTGCCGCTGGCGGCGTCGCTCGCGGTGAGAGAGGCAGAGAGAGAGAGACAGAGAGGGAGAGCAGAGGGAGGGAGAGAGACAGAGAGGGAGGGAGAGAGACAGAGAGGGAAGAGAGAGACAGAGAGGGAAGAGAGAGACAGAAGGAGGGAGAGAGACAGAGGGAGGGAGAGAGGAAGCAGCGCGAGGGCGAGGAGGAGAAGGAGAGCGCACCGAGGAGAAGGCGCCGCAGCTCTCTCTCTTCCCCCCTCTGAAACAAAAGACCGCCGCCCGCCCGGTCGCCCCCGACCCAAAAACACGCACGACCAAAAAAAAAAACACCCACCCCCAGCTCGAGCTCGCGTCCATGCTCCGCAGCGGCGACCTCGGCCGCCTCTGGGCCGTGGCCGCGAGCACCGACCTGCGCCTAAACCTGGTGACTGTGGTGGCCTGCTGCAGCCTGCTGGCGGCGGCGGCCTTGGGCGCGTGGCTGCTGCAGACGCGGCCGGTCTACCTGGTCGACTTTGCGTGCCACCGGCCGCCCGACTCGTGGAAGATCTCGATGGACCGGCACGTGCAGTGCACCAAGGCCATGGGGGTGCGTTTGTTGTTTTTGTTTTTCGTTTTCCGTTCTTCGTTTTCCGTTTTTGTTCGCGTTTTTGTTCGCCTTTGCCGTGCCACAGATTTGGCTCCTTGCTTTTTCGCGGGCGTTTGGTTCTAGCGGGAGTTTCGGTCTCCGCGCGCAACACCGTTCCTGTACTGCCCGCAGACGCCGCCGGTGACCACGCGCGCCATGGCGGACCTGCGCCTCCTGGAAAAACCAAGAGAAAAACAGAGGGCGAAACCGCGCTCACGTCGCGCCCTCCGCCCCCCCCCCGCCCCCCTTTCAAAACCAAAAAAAAAAAAAAAAAAAAAACAGAAGTTCACGCCCGAGAACATCGACTTCCAGGCCAAGATCCTCGCGCGCTCGGGCCTCGGCGACGAGACGTACCTGCCCCCGCTGCTGGGCACGCCGCCCGACGAGCAGCCCGCGCCGCCGCCGCCGCCGCCCGCCACGCGCGCCAACGGCAACGGCAACGGCAAGGCCGCCGCCGCCGCCGCCGCCGCCCCCCACCCGCCGCCGCCCGCCGCGCCCGCGCCCGCGAGCGGCCCGTCCATGTCGGACGCGCGCTGGGAGTACGAGCAGGTGGCGTACGGCGCCGTGCGGGAGGTCCTGGCCAAGGCGGGGGTGCATCCGCGGCAGGTCGGGGAGGTAATCACCAACTGGTGAGGAGAGAGAAAGAGGGGGAGAGAAAGAGGGGGAGGCGAAAGGGGGAGGGGAGGGGGGAGAGGAGCGCGCCAAAACGCGACCCCCGATCCACAAAGCAAAAAAAAACACGCCCACACGAACGCCGCCGAAAAAAAAAAAAAAAAAACGAAAAAACAACGCAAACGACCCCCCCCGAAAACGCAACATCAACACCAAAACAGCTCCCTGTTCAACCCCACCCCTAGCCTGTCGGCCTGCATCCTCAACCACTTCAAGATGCCCAGCTCGACCATCAACTACAGCCTGGGGGGCATGGGCTGCAGCGCGGGCGTGGTGGCGGTCGACCTGGCGCGCCAGATGCTGCAGCTGCTGCCCAACGCCTACTGCCTGGTGGTGTCTACCGAGAACGTGACGCAGAACTGGTACCTGGGCAACCAGCGGAGCATGCTCATCCCCAACTGCATCTTCCGGGTGGGCGGGTCGGCGGTGCTGCTGAGCAACCGGCGGACGGACGGGTGAGGAAAGAGACAGAGAGATAGAGAGAGAGAGCGCAGTCTGCGCGCCGCCTTATTTTTTGGCCTTTCGTCGTTCTTTCACCAAAAAAAACCAAAAAAAAACCACACACGCCACAAAACACACACCCGCACACACAACTTTGAAACCTCCCCTATCCTGCTCAGCTGGCGCGCCAAGTACCGCCTCAAGCACGTCGTCCGCACCAACCTGGCCGCGTCCGACGCCGCCTTCCAGTGCGTGTACGAGCAGCAGGACGGGCAGGGGCACCGGGGCGTGCGCCTGAGCAAAGAGCTCATGGCGATCGCGGGCGAGGCCCTGAAGGCCAACATCACCACGCTGGGCCCGCTGGTGCTGCCGGTGTCGGAGCAGGCCCTCTTCCTGGCCAACCTGGTGCTGCGCAAGGCGTTGCAGGCGCTGGGCGGCGGGCGGCGGCGCGTGCGGCCCTACATCCCGGTGAGAGGGATGGTGCTTTTTCTTGCTTGCTGCTCTGGTGTAGGAGACGCTCTGCTTTCGTTTGTTCGAGATGTCTTCTTTCCCGTGGTTTTTATCGCTCTGGTTTCTGCACGACACACGCGCTCGCGCCCACAGCCCTTGATCCAACCCCCCCCCCCCCCTTCCTCCTTGTGCACACAACACCATCCTTTCCCCCCCCCCCCAATCAATAAACAAAACAAACCAAACAAAACAATCGACAGGACTTCAACGGCGCCTTCGAGCACGTGTGCATCCACACGGGCGGGCGCGGCGTGATCGACGCCATCGAGCAGCAGCTGGCGCTCACCCCGCAGCTGGTGGAGCCGTCCCGCGCGGCGCTCTACCGCTACGGCAACGTCAGCTCGAGCAGCGTCTGGTACGTGCTGGCGTTCGTGGAGACCTTTCGCGGGGTGCAGCGGGGCGACCGCGTGTGGCAGCTGGCGTTCGGCAGCGGCTTCAAGTGCAACAGCGCCGTGTGGGTGGCCAACCGGCGCGTGCGGGCGGGCTCGCGGTCCTCCGGCGGCGACCACGATGCGTGGCGCGGGTTCGACGTGGACCGGATGCGCGCGCACCTGGCGGACCTGCCGCACTGAGCAGTTTCGATGTCTCGTGCGTGTGTGTTGTGTGTTTCTGGTTTGGCGCGCGCGCACGTGCGGTTGTCTTTTTGCTCTTTTGCTTTTTGCGCGCACGAGAGAATGCACAGCGCGCTGGCAAGACGCGATTTGTTTTTTTTTGTCTCCCTCGCTTCTCTCGTGTTTTGCCCGCCCGGCCCGCACGCCCCCATCGCTCCAAACGAATGACGAAGACACAGACCGGGCGCACATGTGCGTTCCGCGCCTGCTCCCCCGAACATCGACAAAGAAAACATCCGTGAGCCCAGAGACAATTTTTTATTCCACGTCCCGTCCGCCGAAAACCAAAAAACAGACAAAGAAAACTTGGCCCCGCTTGTTTTTTTTTTACGCGTTCGCGTCCGTCGTCGCGCCCCGTCGTCGTGCCTGCGCGCGCGCGCGGGCGCCGTCGTTTCCCCCCCCCCCCCCGCCCCCCCCCCGCATCCCCCCGCCCCCCCCCCAGCCCGCCGCCCCCCCCCCCCCGTCCGCCCCCCCCCCCACAACAAATACCCAC
>Ga0105054_10003082_pt1 | contig 26208 bp, 18 predicted proteins | sample BON02_FD_78091 | JGI IMG/M metagenome (GOLD analysis project Ga0105054, IMG submission 78091) | Freshwater microbial communities from Lake Bonney liftoff mats and glacier meltwater in Antarctica - BON-02 (megahit assembly) | ecosystem: Environmental > Aquatic > Freshwater > Ice > Glacier...
AATCAGTACCGAGTGGTCGGCGGTGGTAGCATACCATCCTAATAACTCTTCATTGCTCTGAACAGTCATATGCAAATCAGTCATCTGCTTTAAAAACTCTTTCCCTACAGCAACCACATCATCTTTTTCGGTATGCGGAACAGGAAAGCAGTTCTTTACTTCAACACCAGTTGCAGTTCTTACACCAAGAAGAGCTCCAATAACTCGAGGCTGATCTTCGTTTCTTCTGATGTAGTGATCTAAAATAGAAAACAATACCACAGGATGAATCTTAACCACCTTGCGTGAATCCATCTGCTTGCAAGAATAGATTTCTAATTCTCAGCACCACTGAAAACCATCGAGTAAATATTCACTACATATTTTATGGTCTACGTATTTTTATAAGATGTTGGTGCGTTCAGTGGCTCGACGAATTGGTGGGGCACGAGGATTCGCTTCTAGTGTTTATTCGTGGGGAAATGGAGATGAAGGGACTCTTGGACATCCTTCCATTGACAAAAGTGGGATACTGGTGAATGCGTACACGGAGAAGTCGCCTAGACTCATTGATGGTCTCGAGGAGCAGGGTGTCGTGGATATAGCGTGCGGGTTCAAACACTCAGCTGCGGTAACGGATGATGGGAGAATACTCACATGGGGCAATAGTGGGAAAGAGAGTTCCGGCGAACCAATGCTAGGACATTCTGGAGGTGATGGTCAATTCTGTCTTTATCCTCATATGGCGGAATTGCCAGCAGGTGTTCGTGCCAAAAGCGTGGTTTGTGGTCAAGCTCACACTGCTGCATTGAGTGAAGATGGTGAGATTTATACATGGGGATGGGGAGGAAGCTTCATGTTTGGTGCAGGGGCCCTGGGGCATGGCGACACCAGCGCAGTTCCTCATCCTACCAAACTGCCCATTTGTGATGATGTTAAGTTCAAGGCTATTGCCACGGGAAAGAGTCACATGTTAGGACTTGGCATGGATGGCGAAGTTTGGAGTTGGGGCAGAGGTGAGAATGGTCGACTTGGGAATGGCGGAAACTCCGACCAGTTAGAACCTTATCCTATTGATTTCTTTCTGGAGATGAACATCCGAATTACGGCTATAGCCTGCGGACATTCTTTCTGTCTTGCCGTTTCGGACGATGGTCGAGTATTTGCATGGGGTAAAAACGATCAAGGTCAATTGGGCCTCGGCGGCGGCATGGCAATGGATCACTACGCAATGGAAGCTATTCCTTCTGAGATTGAGACACTCGCGAAAGAGAAGATCGTGGCTGTGGGTGCTGGTTTAGCGCATGCAGGTTGTGTCAGTGACACAGGAAAGGTATTCTCATGGGGAAATAGATTATGGATGGACCCTCACAGAATGTCCGCAGTGGAGAAAGAACGAATTGTGGATATGCAATGTGGGAATGGTTACACTGCAGTCCTGAATGATGTAGGTCAAGTGTTTACCTGGGGAAAGGGGATTGGATTGAGACAATCAGGAGTCTTGGGTCATGGAGATAGCGGACGGCATGCTCAGCCAGAATTGGTTCAAGCATTGTCTGAGGTTCGTGTCCAAAAAATTGCATGCGGTAATAAGCACATGATGGCCTTGGCAGGTAGGTAATTTTTTATATTAATTGTTAATTTGAAATCCTTTATTCATTGATTCCGCCATTCGGGGTTTCGTTTTTGGAGAAATGCATCAATTCCTTCTTTCGCATCGTATTTCCCCATATTCTCAACCATCGCTGTCGAAGCACATGCATACGCATCTTTCAAATTCATCGAAATTTGATTTTTAAAAGTTTGCTTCCCAATTGCCAAGGCTGATCCTGAGCGAGAAGCAATGGATGTGGCCAGTCTTAGAGCAGTATCATCAACGTCCAAGTCATCGGTAACATGAGAAACAAGTCCCAACAGTTTGGCTTCGCTAGCAGGAACGAATCTACCTGTGACAAGCATGTCGAAAGCGGCTTTTCTACCTATACATCGCACAAGAGGAACAGCAGGTGTACTGCAAAATAGCCCGATGTTTACCCCGGGAGTCGAAAATTTGGAGCTGTTTCCTACGACTGACAAATCAGAAGCAGCAACCAATTGACAACCTGCAGCAGTGGCAATACCATTTACCGCTGTAATAACCGGTTGCGGTATAGTTTCAACTAATTCCATGACGTTGCTGCACAAAGTGAACAGTTCATTGACACTATTTACTGTTTAGATGCGAATTGAAATGATGATATACAACTTACTTGACATCAGGAAGTCTCATTTCCTTCAGATCATGACCAGAGCAGAATACAGGTCCATTGCCTTTGATGACCACAGCGCGAATCTCCTTGCAAGGGTCGTTCTATAGTGTTTTCATTAGGCCTCGGTGTTCAGTAGCATGACTTACTCTTAATATAAGAAGCTTTTCGTGTAGAGCTTGAAGAAGGCCAAAAGATAACGCATTTCTTTGTAGTGGTCTATTGAGAGTCAGCATGAGGACACCGTCACTTGGTCTTTGCTCCAACAACAATGCTTGAACGCATCTCGTTCGAATCATTGGAGTACTCCAGCACTATAATACAATTTCGTATCTTGATACACCACACATTGAAGGATGGGTAGAGTGTTGAATGTAATGAACCGCGTCATGCTCGCAGGGGTGGCGTCATTGACGATCACAACTTCAGCTTTTGTGATGTACGGCAAGAAGTACGACCTTCTTAAGAAGGTGGAATTAGAAAGCCTCCCTGGAGCTCTTTCTGGTAGGTAAGAACTGTTCACAGTATTATTATTGTTTTGAGGTTAATGTAAAAAATCCATTTTATCCCCAATTTGTTATCAAGCTTCTCTTGGGCAGAAGATATGTAAAGGCTGAACCCGAGGGAGATGGAGTTTAATGTCAGAGCAATAAAAAATAAGAGAGTATCTGGTTCCAATATAGCCATTGACCCAATGAGTGTATCGACCATCTACCTTAGCCACTTTATTTTTAGTCACCACTTGGAGTACTTCGTCTGGATTAGGACTGTCGACAAAGAGTTCCCCACCATCGTTGAATTCGCCTAAACTCACGCAAAATTGAGCCATCTGATCGGCAGCATCAACGTGAGGAGAGCCATGAAAATTCTTCGTCACCGCGATTGCGGTGTAAGGGAAATCCGCATCAGCCCAGTTCATAAGCTCTCTACATAACCCAGCTAGTTCTAAAAACTCAGCAGGTTCAGCACCTGTTTTTAGTACGATATAATGCTGAGAAAGCACCGACGGTCTGTGAGTTCCAGGAGGGAATTCTTGTTTCTCCAATTGAGCAAGCAATTTATTTTTAATGTCCATTGGCAAATCAACGCCTTCATGCCGTTGTGCACTGCGTGGATGATTTGTATAGTGATCTAATAAAGACTTTAGTAGGTCGCGTCTCGTCGAGGCTTGAACTGTCTCGGCAGTCAACAGTCCCAGTTTGACAGCTTTCTCTGTCAGATCGATCAATGGCACATTCGAAAGCTGCTGATGCAATGAAGGCTCCTTGCCACGCGTTGAGAGAGATTCTAATGCCGCGGTTTTTTGAGTATCTGCAACAGCTGGTTGAGCTCGAAGAGTGACTTGAGTATTTGATATCTTCAACTCTAATCGGTTAAAATGAGCTAAAATTATATCTTTCAGTTCCGTATTGGCGCATTCTAGTATTCCATAGCCAGACCACTTCTTTGTTTCTTTCATGCGATATCTCTTCGCAACAAACTTCTTCACATTCACATTCCCTCGTGGGACTCCATAAGGGAGATTTGAAAGTATCATAAGTCTGAATTGCTTCAAATTCATTTTTGGAAAATCACCTATCCAGACTTCCCGTTCATGCACTCCGAAAGCTGCTCTTGAATTCATCATCAATGGTACGAAATATCGGATAGGTCCCCGAACGAGAAATTATATATGCGTTACAATGAACGAAGAATGCATGCGTCAAGTTGCGACATTTATTGTCAGTGAAAATTTCATGGACTTAGCTTTTAGATTTATGGATGAGCATGATGACATTTTTCAAATTGAAAGGGAATGTAAATCAGGTTTTGAGCATAAGCTGGAGTTTACTGACGTTCATCGTCAATTTGTCGATACTTTTGAAAATTTACTCGAGCGTTATATATTCGATATTGGAAGCACCGTAGAGGATGTTTACACATATGCATCCAATCGCTGTGAGATTGATGAGGCTGGCGACTCTGTAGTTAGTATGGTTCAAAGCATCATTACTTTATTTGAGTATGATGTTTTCGCAAGTGTCATGGTCGATAAAGAGAAACGTAGATATCTTCGTCAGATTACCGATAGTTGGCGGAATACATTGAACACCTATTAAGTTAATGTTTCCAAAAAGGATCCATCTTCGTCAGATCATCAATCTCAATTTTTAAAATTTGAAGTTTCATTTATCTATTTAAGGTGCTTTTATATTGGAAGATCAAGCCATCGTAGAAACCAGCTGTGATTAAATACTTATCACTGGGAGACACCTGTACTTGAAACGAACCACTATGATTGGATTTTGCTACTGCCGTATCTCCAGAAACAATAAAACCATCATTTCTGGCAAGCAGCAGATAATTATCGCTGCTCCAACCATTTAGAGGAAAAGAATCCTTTTTATTCCAGTGATCCACCGTGTCCGGTGTCATTGGACAGGTGGCGGTAGCCCATTTCCGATCAACCACTTCCTTAGGCTCACAAGATTGAAATGCTTTCCAGTACAGTAGCTCGTTGCACTTAGGACGTGGAACCAGCTGGAATGCATCTCGAACAGGAATCACTTCTACACATGAATTGGTTCGCAAGCAAGTCGAATCTGAAGACCAATCCGCGTGAGTGATAGGTCCAGTGTGGACTTTTGGAAGAATTTTGAACAAAGCATAATTGCGAGTCTCGTATATCCTTAATTTCCCGTCATCGCAACCTACAGCAAGAAACATTCCATCTGGAGAGAATCGTAGAGCTCTCACTGAGTCTTTGGCTTTGTGAGCAAGAATATCTCGGGAGGCCACTTGGCGATCTAATTTACAAGTGAATACGATGATACTTCCACCCCTGGTACCAATCACAACATGCTCCGAATTCGGAGATATGGTGCACGAACAAGGAACATCTGGTAGCATCTGTTGGGCTACCACTTTGTGTCTGTCGATGTCCACAAGTCTCACTGTCCGGTCAGCTGCAGCTTCAACACAGTAGAAAGTGTTCTTTTCTTCAAACACTGAAGATACCAAGTGACATGATTCATCATTGCTTGAATATCTTCCATCTTGCAATACTTTTAAGTTGCCCGGAGATTCAACAACACTTTGCTCTAGCAGGCTTCCATCTGTTTGGCAAAGAAGGATTTTAGTTCCAAGAGCGTCAATACAGAAATGAAGTGTAGATGTGGGAATCATGAAACATAAATGTTTCTGAGGACTGAAGCGATGATCTATTGGAATCACCACACCGCTTGAAAATGCACACAACAACATGCCAGACCCATCTTTGGAGAGCTGGATGGATATGAGAGTGCCAATATCTGGGCAGCTCAAATCAAGTTGCTGGTTGGCGATTTTAAAGAGAGAATCTCGATGTATGACTTGACTGCAGGTTCCATTCTCCTTGTTGAAGACTAATAATGACCCATCAGCTGCCCCAGCAGTATAGGCGCCACCAAAATCTACCACACATCTTAACGGTCTGGATACCTCTATGGCTTTGCTAGTGAGCTGTGCGGCAGCAGGATCATAGTACCACACTTTGAAGAAACTCTCGCCAGTACCTATGATCTCAACAATCCCAGGTTCTTGAGTACGAGACCTAAAAGTGGTAGGTTTGGTGAATTCGCCGATTGCAACACTGGAGACACCTTTGGCCGCATCAAATGCTATCTTCTCAGCTAGGGCGATAGATGCAAGATGCATTTCTTCGTTATCAAGAATGATCGCCAGTGTTTCGCTGGATATAGCCAGGCTTTTAACACCAGAATCGAAGCTAAAATTGCAGAGAGTTTCCAAAGACTCTGTCTCCCAAACAATTACCTTGCCAGTAATATCTCCAGTTGCAACATAGTTTCCAAAAATAGCTAGACTCGTGATAAGACAATCGTGACCTGCAAAAAACAGCTGCTTGCATAGCTGGCCTTCTCTTACAGGTTTTTGAATAACCGCCATATTGCCACTGGTGAATAGCACGTCAGACTTGGTCCTCGAAGGTCCTACAAAGAACGCAGGCGTGGTCCTGGATCTTCCATAAACCCACTCAATGGAAAGACTGCGGCTGAATGCTGACAAGTTGGACTTGGTGAATACCCTTACGTCGTTTTTCCACTGATGATGATCAATTTTCCAAGGTACCATGGTAGCTGCTGTTCGATGTAATTGTGCTTCCGATGACGAAGCATGTAGTTGAAAATTATCCTCGCCTTCATCTTCTTCCTGCTTGGCTTTTTTTGAACCCTCTACAAAACTCACTTGATCCTCCCGAGACATTTTATCCCACTGTTCTTTTACTGGATACATGGCATCCCATCCTTCCGTCTCCCATATACATAGTGTGTTATCAGAACTGGTACTGATGACATATTTGTCTAAACACCCAAAAACAAGTCGAGTTACAAAGTCGGTGTGTGCTTTGTACCGCTTGGATGCTTGATCAAGAGACGAAACCAAATCGCATGGGAAAGGGGTGATAATAATATCGCCGTCCATGCCTCCAGCCACCATGTTGAGACCTGAGAGAGATCTTGAAAGAGCCGTCTTCTCTTCGGTAAAAGCTTGAACTTGCCACCCAAATGGGGAGGTCCACGTGGCCCAACGTCTATTCGCTACGTGCTGCGCTGATTTAATCTGCACTCCATCAGATGCATTCCAGTACAGAAGCTCCTTGGCACCGGATGTACTCTGTAGATATTCCCGTGATAAACCATCATCGTGAGGCATGGCCCAATCAAGATGAGATACGAAAGATGAATGACCCGTTAACTTGTGAAGCACAGAATACTCTTCCATGTCAATCACGTAAATATTTCCGTCTTGACACCCAGCGGCAAGCAATTTCCCTGTGGAAGAATATCTTAAGACTTGAATCCAATCAGTGGGAGGCGCTATTACCTCGTCTGATGGTGTTTGCTTAAATCCACCGAACAAATCATGTTGTGTGCGATACAAGAACGCCTTACTCCAACCAACCATGGTCAAGTTGGCAACTTTAAATATTTCAATCGTGCCGTCAACGAGTCCAACTGCTATTTCGTCTTGAACATCCTTCATATTCCCATCAGTTGCCTCCATTTCTTCCAAGACCGCTTTAGAGCTCAGATATGGATCATCATCAACTGAACCTTCTCTGAATGCAATCGATTTCGCCGATCTTGGCAAAGTAGCTCTGTGAATAATTAATTTCGTTTCCAAATTCATCAGGAGAACTTGGCAGTTATCCCCTGCCAAAATGGCAATAGGATATTTTGGGTGTGTTGCTACCCCCCAAATGGTTCCTTTGCCATGGCCTTGGACTAAATTCAATGTATTCGTCGGATTACCTTGAAAGATATTCTTCGGATTGAAGTACACTTCCGTTATTGAATTTTCAGCGGAAAGAATAGATACAAATGACAATTCTGAGTCCTTATTCAAAAAACTTGATTGACGAACATTAGCAACGGCAGGAGTGACCGCGATAGCAGCTATTTTATCCGCAAACTCAAATATCTGGTTCACGTCGAATGATGTTTTTTTGGTGTCCTTGTTCTCCGTTATGTTCCAAGACAATAAATACCCTTTATCATCGGCTGTAATAAGACTAGAACCGTCAGCTCCAGCGGCAATACAGACAACTTTCCCATTGGAAGGTGGAACCAGCTTATCCACAACCATGGTGCTTTTGCAATGCCATACGGCCACGCATCCATCCATCATGCTAGTTGCAATGAGATCATGCTGCTGTGACAAAACACAAACAGAAATGATTGGTTGAGAGACAACTCCGCCTCCAAATGTTCCTTTTGTCGAGACTAAAACGCCCGAGCTGCAATCCCAGAATTGCGCTTTGTTACCCCCAGTAGTAACGAATCCATTAGGGGAGTACCATACAGCTGAATGAATCTTGGGCGTTACTCCAGATGTTTGGCCAATGATACGCTGCGCACGCCAATCATAAACGACAAGTGTTTGAAATGAGTCGTTTCCAACTACAGAAATCAATGACCCGTCGGTAGAAAATTCCACCATTTTCACAGGGAATGTCAACGAGAGACTCTTCAGTATGGTGAGCTGGTTTGCACATAGGATATCTACAGTTTGAGAACTCGCGCATGCAATAAAACTCTTGTTGGACACGGTGAAAGCGGTGATGGGTCCGGTGTGACTCTGATGAATGTAGCTTTGAACAGGTGAAACACTTCGTGAACTAGAGCTACCCTGAAGGTGCAAAGCCACCAATCGATGGGCGCAAGAAAATGCAAGTAGATGCGATGACACATATGCAATATTAGTGACTGCACCCTGCACCCATGACAGCTGCAAATCCGTATCCTTACGCTTGACTCGCTTCTCGATAAAGTCTCTAGCCCCTTCCATTAGTGACTGCTCTTCTTCACTCGGTTTACATGCATTCATTCGCCATTGCGCAACATGCTGAGAATCATTGTTGGTCTCCTCGAAGAACATTTGCATGGGCATTGATCGACTAATATCTTGCATCTCCACTGGATTACTGATGACTTCATTCTCATCCACATCTACATTCAGCAGTTTCCACTGGAATAATCCTTCTGAAGTAGTGACAATAACTTCATTTTCTATGAATGTGACGGAAGTGACCGGATTGGCATTCCCTACTTTACCAGAATAGAAAGGTCGTAGTTGATACACAGGATCCAAGCATGGGAATTTGCACACAGAAAGTCCCCCGTCATTATCCCCACAAAGTAAAATGTCTCCTCTAACGCCATAAGACGTGGGTTTAATGTTTTTAGAGAGACCAGTGAGCGTCCAAGGTTGGGGATATGCACCAACATCCCATTCTACGAACTTCATGTCATTCAGATGATTTTCAACCAGATTGCCTCCATGAGCTATATCCCAATACATGTGCAGCACATCTGCTGACATAAAACTGGTCTGCAAGAATTTTCCGTCTTTGCTCCATACAAGTGACGCCTGCAACGAACCGAAAAAGTTAAACTCTTCCGGTTTGAGTACCATCACACATGCGTAATGCTCCCTTGCATAACCTAATGTTGCTTCTGTTGGTTTTCGCTCTACTTTAAACAGAAAAGAGGAACCAGATGCATTTGTGGCGGCCAAATGTCTTCCATCCGGTGAGAACCTCACGCCTATGACTGAGACTTCCATTGCAGCACGAGGACATTTTATACGGAACAACTCTTTCTCAATGGTGCTTCTGTTGGTCGGATCGCGAATGCTGACTTCCCCGTTGGTCATCCCGACAGCTATCACCTTCCCAGATGGTGAAAATGCGATGGAGGTACCCTTAGATCCTAGCACACAAACGTACTGCTGACTGTGAGTTTGTTTATCCCAAACCCTCAATGATTGGTCCTGCGAGGAACAAGTTATGAATTTGGAGGTTGATGATGGAAATGCGGCTACGCAGGAAACACGGGATTTTCCATGGCTTTGTACCAACCATTTCTTTCTGTTTGGTTTCTGCATGTCGAGATTCACTTCAAGGATATCTCCAGCAGCCATTCCGATCAAAGCAACTCGGGATTTGGTGCGATTGGAAAATGCAATACTTGTCACAGCTGCATTGCCAAAGGATGTGGTGTCCCCAGTGGACACAAGAATAATGGCGTTGGATCGAGCTTCGCTCTCAACGTATTCTAATGGACAAAGCCCCATATCCCACATTTTGATTTCTCCGTCAGAGGAACAGCTTACAAGACCTCCGTACCATTCTGACAGACAAGTCACCGAAAACCGTTTACAATGGGCAGCAATGATGCGATCAATCTTACAAGTGCGTTTATCAATCTGGTAAAGGTCACCATCATCAGTTCCTGCAACGATGGTGCTCCCAAGGAAAGAAACGCATGTGAAGTTGTCACTGGGGCTATCTTCATCAAATTGAATCTCGTTGCTTGCGAATGTTCCTATTCCATCTTCGTGATTTGCAGCCTTCTTCCCGTGAAGTTTACAATCACAGTCCTTAAAGTCGAAAAATACCTTTAGAAAATGATCCCCGCATACAGCTAATGCTTCAAGCTCAGTATCCCAGGAGATATCAGAAACAGATGCTTTAATACCAATAGAATCAGTGTATTTTGACTGAGTCTTGATATCCCAAATGTCTATGGTTGAAATTTTTGAAAGATTTTCAGACTGGGTGCATGCCAAAAGATTTCCATAGTTGTTGAAACGAATGATGTCATATGGTGTTCCTACGTTAAGTACCTTGGTTTCGCTAATTTGATCAATCATGAATGAATTCCAAATATGGACTTCCCCGTCTGCAGATGCGCTTGCCACTTGAAATCCCTTTACATCGAGAGCCAATACCGGTGCTTTATGACCTATATATATCTGTTGAGAGTTGGATTTGGAATCATAAATCACGAGCAAACGGCCGACGGGGTAGATGATCAGGTCCCTGTTTTCACCGAGGTACTTGACATTGTTCATTGAAGTTGGACCAGAGTATCCATACACCCATTCCATTTCTAAAGCAGTGTCTGCTTCTGCAAGATTCTCTGCACCGTTAAATCGGGACATCTCTGGACTTATTTCTTCTGTTACAACGGATTCATCACCAGTAGCAATAATGAAGGTGTTTTCGAACCTTTGAAGGGACTCGTCATGCTCCTTCTTTCCCTCTTTAGAATACAAACATAGAAGATCGATACTACGCATTACTTGACGATTGCCCTTTGCCCAAGAAACGAACTCCGTGTATTCTAACGTGTCGTTAGCATTTCTATCATACACACGAATGGCACTCTCTGCTACCTCCTCAAATACCTTATCATCGATGGACTCCAAATTAGAATCCAGTTCCAAAAGCCTAAAGGTTCCCATTATTGTACTTTGAATCATTAGAACGAGTTCGTCATGATTCAAAACTCCGTTGAGATTGAAATCGAACAATTCAAAACAAAATTGTGTTTTGTCAGTAAAGTTCTCATCGCTAAGCAAGGCTATACTTGCCAGAAACCTAAGACAGTTAACTCTCCCGGTTTCTCCTTGGTCGAGAATATCAAATAGTTTCAGCACGTCCACCTCCTGCACACTCGGTACCAGCTTACTAATCCAACTGCAGAACTGATCTTCTGCCATCACGAAAGTACCTATTTTTCTCAGTGCCACATAAAGCTTGTTCACATCACCCAATGGCCATTGCATAAAAGGTAGGACTGTTCGGCGTACGTGTCCTCCCTCTAGTGCTTGCGAAATGTGCTGCCCCATCGAAGAACCGTTACAATTTCACAAAAATGAAGGCTAGCCCCCCTCCCGGTGTCTATTGATGACCACGGTGTCTTGGACGCCATTAATGTCCACCGCTCCTCAAAGAAAACGCCGAAATTCGGGTAAATCAGAAGGAAGCTTGCAATCCTTTGCGTCGAGTGACAGCATCAAGGATTCATTGAACCGATCTTTCTCTGACGTGAAGCGGAGGTCCAGTTTCACTGTTGATATCCCAGCAGGTTTGGGTGAGATACCAGATGTTGACGAATCGAGTGATGGGTTATCGCCTTCGTCTCCACCACATTTAAGTATTAGTATTTCCGATGAAAACACCCGATTCAATATTGGGGGTGGCTTCGGATCACAAACACGAAATCTTCCTTTGTCTCCCATTTCGTCTCAACAGGTTAAAAAGTCATCCAGGTGGTTAAAAATAGTATGTTGTATCATATTCAGCGCTGTCGTTAGTGTAATTTGTTTTAAAATATTCCTGCTGGTTGGAGAATCGGCTACAGAGGGTCAATGGCCAGGGATATCTTTTCTAGTTTGCTTCGGCGCGATACTATTGTTTGGATCCGTGTTTTTATGTAGGAGGCGATGCCGAAGTGATGAACAGGTACTAATAACGAGGCAGGACGACTCTCTTGCGATGCTGGTAAGTCGAGCAAGAAAGGAATGGCAAGCAGGTAGATTCGCGAGCAGCACGAGTCCCAGAGAATGCGTTCATCTTGAACCTACTCCACTACAACGTCAATGGGCATCAGTTCAACTTGGTGCTGTTCAGCAAACATAGCATGGTAATCAGTCTGGCCTATTTGTTGGCACCAGATGAAGCACTTCAGAATAATGTACCTACGATTGTACAGACTACACGTGGAGGACTTCACAGAGTCCATTAACAACTTTGACTTAAATCTGTTTAAAGAGAAAAGTTTTTTATGATTCTAATGTTCGCGCAGGTTCGATGGTCTCCTAAAATACAAGTGTGAATAAAATATACTAAATAGAGCAAGAACGTACCATGACATAATCCAAAAGTCCAGCTAAATCAACGTGAAATGAATTCTTGGGTAAATTTTGTATTAGACAAACTCGGGCAGCATTTATACTTGAAGGTGTTGCTTTACCATCCGTAGGGCCTGCAAATTTTTGCAACTGGAAGCAAAGTTCTAAAATGAAAGCCAATAACCTCACATCCGTTCCTGAGACAGAGCTCGACTTGGAATTCTTTTCCACAAGAAAGTCTTTGAAGTTCGTAATAAGAAATTCAACCACATCAAGAAGCTTGGATGCCACTGGGTCAATCATTTCCAGCGCATCGGTTAGTCCAAGATCCATATCTTTTATGTTCGATGCATATTTCATCGCTTGTTTGCAAAGTTGAATCCCGAATGACCGTGATCGTTCCTCTGGTGTTAGCGCTTCAGCAAGTTCTAGAAAATTCATGCAAACCACTATTATATTTTCGGTAGCAAGACTATCAAGACCTTGGGAACCGGATGCTAGAATCTTCTCGTATTGTTGGCAGATAGACATGGCGAATAAACCTTGGTTCCAATCATCCGAACTTATCCTGTTTAGAAGCTGTTGTATGCACAATGAAAATACTCTTTTCGAGCTGCCTCCATCGTAGTTTTCTCCGCAAATAAGAGCATCAGTAGCTATGCAGCAAACGATCAAAAATAAATCATCCAATTGTTTGGCTTTCACTACGTCACAGGCCAAAAGCATTGTCAATATTCCTACCAGTATTTCTACCTGCCTGCCATTGCCAGGAGGCACCCTTAATGAGAATACAGTATTTTGAACAATGCATTCCGGTGTTGATAATGATAAATACTTGGAGTGATTGTGCCAGCCCAGGATTTTAAACAACTCCACAAACGAACCACCGCTGACCAAGGTACCAAAAGAAGAAGTCCCTTTTTTAGTTATATCCGCTACCATGGCTGATCTGGAATATTTGCGCGTTGAATGACCGTTTGAAAGAATTGAATAAATGTTGAAAAAGGCATTGTTCGACATATCTAGATTTGTGTCCAACGATTTCCTAATCAGCCAGTTCATTAACTTGGTGGAGACGCATCCAATTTTCATCACCATTTTGAACGGGATTCCATTCGAGAGAACTATGGCATCACCCTTTGCTTCAACACCCTTCCAGAAATCCTTGAAGCGCGCATCAGAGTCTTCTAAAGGAAACAACGACAAGGGAATACCGCAGTTGTTTTTCTCATGAAAGAAAGAAACATGACCTCGTTTCCGAACCAGTTCTACAAAATCGGTATTAACCTTTCCTAAGTTCTCTCGGTACTCCAGTGCAATTTGATCTTGCTTGGCTAGAAAATTCGCTGTTTCTTTGTGGATCTTCTCTAATTTTGACTTTCGGTTCTGCTCACTTTGAAGCATAAGCTGGATTGACTGCAGATCATCTTCAGGAGGGGCCCAAGATTTGCGCTTCTTACTCTGAACTTTCTTCTTGGTCGGTAACAAAACAAAATCCTCTTCTTCTGATGAACTCATGGTTCCTTAATAGACTTCACAAAAAATTTCAAAATGGTGATTATTTATGACCCGGCCTAGACAAGAAGCAAGGACGCAGACTCACAAAGCGTATATCCCATTCAAGGTAAATTTTCCAAGATTTATTTAATTTTAAAGATTCGATTGAAATATGTTCGAAACTTTTTCAATGAAAAAAGAAGTAAACTACAGTTTCGGGAAACGAATTGACGACATGGCCATTTTGTTGAATTCATAGAATGCTCGCAGTGAAACAATTTTTCCTTCATCGTTTACTCTATACATAAAAACCCCGTTCGTGACTGTCGATAACTTGGCAGTGGGCACTCGAGTAATGATTTGACCAATATTACAAACCTCAGAAGCTCCAGAAGGTGATATTGATTCCTTAATATTGAAAACGAATTCATTAGGACTTATATTATTATCCCAAAACGCTTCGATGGCCGCACTGCCACGATGTCCCAATCCAGTTTCATCCAGGGGGGAAACACCGACTGGATCTTCGATGCAAGCATCAGTTGCAAATAGATTCAACCATTTTTCTTTTTGTTTCCTCATCACACATTGCATCGATGCATTCGAAGCAACTACTGCCAATGATTCCGACATTATGCAAGAAAGATTGAAATCGTTCTTCAGCGAATATAGTCCTACCTCTTCGAAATCAAAGTACAGGTCGTGGGGGGCTTTTAAAAAATGGATCCGTTGGAGATATTGTAAAACTTTAGATTTGATAAGTAGAGATTATGGGTGACGGTCGAAACGCTAATTGGTCGCTTGCAAGGCTGACTGTGTCCAAGGCTATTGCCGATGCTCTTCGAAGATTTGTGCCGTTCTTTTCAAAAGCAAAGGAACCACATACGCCGCCACCCCAGCTAGAACTCTCCTTGATGGGAGTGAGAGCACCAGATATCTCTGTGGAAAGTAAGACGTCCAAAAGAGAACCCACTTTATGGAGACCTAAAAAGTACGCGATTGATTTCATTTTGAATAATAAATCGGTATTCGCTGGACCCACTAAAGAATCCAATTGGGTAATTCCGGGGCGGGTATTGGCAGGAGCATATCCGTTAGTATGGGACAAGAATAAGCCTGGGTCCAGAATCAATTCTAAAGATTTGTTGAAAATTATGGATCAAGGCGTTAATACTTTTGTTTGCTTGCAATCGGAATATGTTCACGAACAAACACCTTCTTGTGAAATTACTCGTTCTTATATATATCCATATATATTTGAAGCACAGAAACTTTGCCGATCCAAAAATTTAAATAGAGATCTTCAGTTTTTGCATCTTCCTATTCGTGATTTGCAATGCACTATTGACGAAGATTGTCTTGACATGGCCCTATATCTGTCCCATTTACTTTTAACGAGCCCGACGAGCACCTTGTATGTGCATTGCTGGGGAGGTCATGGTAGAACTGGTATCATTATTGCACTTATGCTTGGGCTCTTATACGACATGTCTGCTGATGATGCTCTTTCTCGAACCCAAATTTACCACGATACGCGTAATTGCTCCCTAAAAGTTCAATCGCCCCAAACACATGAACAATGCAATCAAGTTGTGCGAATCTTGAATAGTTCCGAAGCCAAAAATGCAAAAAAGATGTTAGCCCAAGTTCCCAGCAATCCAATTTTACCGCTAAAATCTCGATTTGAACTACCAATAGAAAACAACTACCACCGCGAAGAAAACTCAGATGTTGAAGAGGAAATCGAAGTCAAGATGGAATTTGAGGCTGAAGAAAAACAGCAATCAGAAAAGTCTTACTTTCATGAAGCTCATGAACGCTCTTTTGAATCAAACTATGGGAAACAAAACCGATTTCGATTTCCGATCCCAACAGAGAGGGGAAGCACTCCTACAAGACCCTCGAAAATTAGATACACGAAAGGTCTATCACCTCGAGAACGTCTTTTTGGACTTGCAAGATAGATAATGTATCCATTTGATTGAATTTATAAAATAATGTTTCTAATTTAGAATCGTGATGGTGTTGGGGGCAATGGTTTCCGATCCCATGTGTCGTCAACATTGTTTCCAGGTGATGCCTCGACATAATGACTCGTCTCAGTTCTTGACCTCGGACGATTATCCGAAATACCTGTTTTGTGTCTTGCGAATTCAACTTTGACAGTTGGAATATTTTCTGTTCTTGAGTTTGGTCTAGTTTCAGAAGCTCGAGGAATAATTTTAGACCTATTTGTTTCCCGAAATCTCAAGCCTGGCAATTTTGGATCTGCTTTATTCGATTTTTCGTTTCCAAAAATACGTAAATTCTGTACAAAATGGTCTAGTTCCGTCTCCTTCTTCAACAGCTTCTGTTGTATTTTTTTAGCATCCAGCTCCATCTTTTGAATTCTTCGATGTTGTTGTTTCGAATTTTCAACATCCTCTGGTCTAGACTCACGAGCCATAAATCTGGCATTTAAAACCGAATATTTGGAAGTCGCGTCTGCAATCTTCTTTTCCAGGGACACGGCCACTGCTTGGTGCATTGCGGTGTTTCGCACTAGCTTCAATCTGTGCATTTGGTCCCGAAGAATCGTTTGCTCCTTATTGTACAACTTAATATCTTCCAGAGCCTCCATATGTCCTTCGATCTCACTTTGAAGCGTCGATCTCATTTCATCATACAGTTGCATCTGCCTTCGCTTTTCATGAACCAGGTCGTCCTGCACCTTGGATTCTACAGCTTTCAAATCTTCGATAAATTTTTCCTTCATCAAACTGGCGGAGCGATTCATCCCTCCTATTTTTTCAGTCATCTTTTCATGTTCGTGTTGAGCACGTATTTCTAATGCTTGCACTGCTTCTTTAGCATGTAATTCCATTTTCTGAATTTCTTCTTTGTGTTTGATTTTCAAAGTTCCAAGATCGTTTTCGAATTGCATCGTTAAATGTCCAATCTTGGATTCAAAATGAGCCTCTCTGGAAACCTTTTCACTTTCCGACGCAACTTTAGCATTTTGCATTTGATTCGTCAAATCTTCCAGATCGAATCTTATTTTTGATACGTTGATTTTAAGGTTTTCATTTTCCTGGCTAGTCTGGAGTTGTAGATGGGTTTTATGTTCTACGAGGTCTAATATCGAGAGCATTTCACTGCGCGACACTTCTTGGTCTTTTTCCATCTGCTTCAAGGCTTCAGACTTTGCTTCCAATTCATTCAACGTAACTCGGTATTCCTCTTGCATCTTGTTCAATTCATTTTGATACTTTTGCGAAATTTCTCGCTCAAGAAAAAGATCCTTCTTTTGAATTTCGAATTCTGAAGAAACGGAGTCCAAGATTTTTAATTCGTGACGCAGATTTTCAAGCTCAATCCCCATTTCTTTCAGGGTAATTTGATCAGTCTCATGTTGGTCACAATTCTTGCTGGCTTCGCTTTTCAATTCAATTGTTTCCTGTGTGAGAGAGTCTATCAGATTTTTGAATTCCTTTCTTAGTTCTAATCGCGACTCCTTCGAATCTCTAAGTTCTATTTCTAAACTTGAAATTGTTTCTTGTGAACTTGACTCGAGTTTGATCAATTGAGATCTGACACTCTCATTCTCAGTTCTGAGACTCTTCAAATTCGAGGATAATGATTTGTTCTCCTGTTCTATTAGCTGCATCTGATTTTGAGTTTTAGAGAACTGCTGCTGGCTTTCAAGTAAAGCCTTTCTAGATTCCAAATGCTTGAGCTCAAATGAGGATTTCAGTTCATTCATGGCCCGCTTGCTTTGGTCTAGCATAATTGATGCTGATTTGTTGTCACTCTCCGCCAATCGAAGCGCCTTCTCCTTGTCCAATAATTGCGCTTCTGTTGCGGACAGTTTAGACTTGATAGAATTTGCAATATTTTCATGTTCTTCAGCGTGGGCTCGAGCAGCTTTGAGAGCTTGTTCACTCTCTTTGTAAGTTTTCATCATTTCTTCGTCTACATATCTCATTGAGGTATCATCCGCCATGTCCTCCGCTAAACTCTTGGCGTCAATCTCTACAAAGGTTTCATTAACACTTGCATTGACTTCAACTCTCAGAGCCCTGGATGCAAACTCGAGAGTTGAACGCGTTTCGCTCAAACTTGTTTCCGCCGGAGAAATGCAAACAAGCAGGGTTGTTTTACAATTTCCTCCAACAGATCCTTCCAAGATTCGAGTGAGCTTTGAATCTCGAAATGGGACATGTTTTTTTTTATCAGCCAGAGATTGAATTACATTCCCAAGTGCTAGCAAACTTCCGTTTATGTTGGTGGTCTCCTTAAAAGAGTTTCCGGTAACCCCGCTTCGTTTCACTCTTTCACTCCCAGCCAAATCCACGATGCTCAACTGACCACATGTCGCTTGCAACTTTTGAATTTCAGAGCCATTTACGGAGTTTGTTGATGAAACTGCTCGAGCGCGACGGGTAATTTGAATTTGAAATACAGCATGAGATCGACTAGAAGATTTATTCATTTTCGTTTCGGCATAGCATAACCCATTTCTTGCTGTTTTAAATATATCAAGCATTTCATTGGCAGTTTTACATTCCACCCAAGATAGATCTGGAATCACTCCACCGTTTTTCACTGCCAGATTTATTCCTTGTCCTTGATTATGGTTGGGATGTAGCAAATCATCTACTTGTTCGTTATACACTTGAAAGCCTGAAGCCTTGATACTGTATACATATGATTTGTCCATAGCCGCTCTTACAAAAAGAGTAGCTACAACTCTAGGCAAAAGACCGACTTGGTTCATATCGTTTACCTCTGTGTTAAGCAGAGAATGAGTCTTGCCTGAACCCGTTTGGCCATAGGCAAAAACACATCCGTTGAATCCTTTCATTACTTCCACTAAAACAGGTAGTCCCACCTGTTGAAAAACTTCCTTTTGGGTTGCATCCATTGAAAAGGCGCCATCTAAATGGAACTGTCTCTCCAACGCTTGTGGAATGTCTACATCTGATTTCTTGCCACTGAGCATATGTTCCACTGGATCAACGGACGCTCGAGTGCTAACTGTGCCATCCTCTTTCATTAATACAGCTTCTAAATCACCATTTTCTCGTGCAAGTTGAGGTCTGCATCTTGCGAACACGTGAACTCTCCCATTTCCCTTCATTTCGATATGCTTCCAACGGCTAGATTCATTTGGTAGACCCTGGTATTTTTGAAAATAGGCGATTTGTCTCAAGAGGTGTCGTCTATGGATGAGGACCGTGAAAACCAAAGTGTGAATGTGGTGAACAAAGAAGCCACCTCGAATGTGAATGTGATGAGCAAAGGAGAGAAGGCAAGTCATGTCCAAGTAGCATCATTAGAAAATAGTATTGGTGCATCACTTCCCGAAACACCTACCGAAGCAAAACCGATACGAACCTACGGACGCGCGAGGGACAAAACAACTAAAATTGTTGAGAAAGAAGCTGATGTAGTTGCTTCCGTTCATGGTTTGTGTAAAACAATTCCTAACGCTGAGAAAAAAGTTGATTCGAATACGCTGGGTCACGGTTTTAATAGCCTGGAAATACTAAAATATGACCGGAAGGAGCCGACAGAGGATGTTAAAGGACCTCCTGATAACGATCCCAACAATTTCATTGCAAAGCCAGAGGATGCTAAAGGGCCTCCTGATAGTGAGTCCAACAATTTCACTGCAAAACAAGGTACCACAATTAGCGGATTGCAAATGGAGTTTAGCGATGAAGAAAGCGAAGTGGAAGCAAACGCCGAACAAGAGTTTATCGCTCCTGTGCAAGATGAGGACGCTCCATCATCTGAAAATGACGACTATGAATCAGAAGATCAACTCGACCGACCTCGTCGACAGGGCGGTGTGTCCAGAACATTGACGCGTTTGAATGCCTGTCCTCCCGATATAAGTAACCTAGAGCTCGTTTGTTCTAAAGTGCTTTCACGACGGGAGAAGAATGCTCTTCCTGTTTGGTCGTATTTGGTTGTTGTGGAAGAAACAGATTCGAAAAGTTGGTACTTCCCGGTGAGAAGCGTTGATGGAAAGATCAACAAAGCTCTTTTGGCAGAAGCCAGGAAGGAGTTGGTATCAGGGAAGAATTTTCAAAACTTTTCATTGACGGAGCAATCACGCACCCTCTTCCGTAAGATGTTCCAAATCGCATGGCCTGGGATGCCTGTGCTAAAATTTGCACAAGCTTACAAGTCGGGAGTTCATTCGTGTGGTAACAGCAGGTGGGTGTCTCCTACTAGTGAGCTTCGTGATGAGACTGAGCTGCTTCTTCAACAGGTGTCTGGTAACTCTGAAAATATTAAGAAGGAATCCAATAAACGGGTGAAGGTAAAATCAGAGGAAGAACTTCGTTTGCAAAACCAGCACCAAGAAGAGGAAGAGACGCGAAGGAGGTCGGAAGTTTCTGAATTGGTCTCAAAGTTGCGTCAAGGTCGATCGAAGGTACCAGTGGTCAATCTGGTACCTGTTACTGTTGCGATGAAAGCTGAAGAGAAGAAAGAAAAAGTTCTTCCTGCTGTTGTTGTGGAGGAGGAAGAGGAAGAAAGCGACGGCTTCCTTGTAGTTCTTTCGCCCAAAAAAACGAATGCACCTGATAAAACTGATTCCAGGAAGGTGCGAAAGATGCGATTCAAAGAACCAATGAAAGCTTCTGTGAAAAACACTTGCTTGGCTCCAGCAAGTAGAAGACAAGCTTTAAAAAAGGCAATGGACGACGAGCGCCTCAGACATGCTACAAAAATCGCGATTCAACTTGGTTACAAAAGTGTCCAGGACCAGATGAGATCCAATCGTGCCGATATCACCAATGAAGAAAATTCCGCTTGCGAAGCAGAGTATTCTGCCGCTGAAGAAGAATATTCTGCTGACGAAGAACTGTACACTGAAGAGGTAAAATCCTCTAAAATTGAACAAGAATCTTTGAATTATGAGAAAATCAACGATCAAGCTAAATCTTTAGCAGATAGTGAAAGCGATTCAGACGAGAATGAACTTGAACTAGATGAACCATCCAAAAGCAGGAACAGTTCTTATTTGAAAGCCCTGGAAAAGGAAAACCAAGTTCTCCAAAAACGCAACAACAGAAATCGAAAGGCGATGGTGGACGAAGAAGCCTCAGAAGAGGAGCTAGAGGATGGCGTGGGGGACTACGGTGGAGCTCGCAAACGGACCCATAGTGAAGAGAAAGAACTGCTAGAAGACGCTCAAGCGAATCAGATCACAGCAGACGACATCGAGAATATTGTGGATGACATCTCCGATCATGAAGGAGAAGATGGAGGTGACGTAGGAGACCTTTACCGCGAGAATTTACGCATCAAAGAAGATCAAGAGTTACAGCGACTTCAACGAGATATCCAGGACCATAGACTGGTAGGAGAAGTGCTGAGACAACGTCGAGGAGGTTTGTCCCGTGTGGATCGGGCATTGGACAATGACAATTTATCAGAAGAGGAAGACACAGACGAAGAGCAAGAACTCGCCAAGGTGGAAAGGTTTCGAGCAGTGGATGAAGAAAGGAAGCAATTGGTACTTACTGGAGAAGGAACCGGCGAGACCATTGACGAGATAGACACGGAGATACAACAACAGGCAGAGTTTCTCGTGCTATCAAAGGCTGCGAGGAAGTTCAAGAAGCTCAAGGCTCGTGACCACAAGGTGGATATGAGCTCCACTTCTAACGAAGAGTTTGCTGGTGTCATGTCCTGTATACGCAGAGTGTCTAGCGTCCCGGTGGCCACGTTTGATGTCGCTCCTGTATTGTCAAGGTCTTCCAGTGCGATACCTGGAGCTACCTTTTTGGGGAAGCGTACGTTCGGTGGCAAGGTCATCTCAACGGATAAACAGAACACTCACAGGATGGGAGTCTCTAGGCAATTTGTGTTTTCGATTGGAGAACCTGCTGAAGTGGCTGTACATAGCAAGATTGCAAAAGGATCAAAGAAAAATGAAAATCCTTCAAAACGCCAAAAAAAGAGTTTGCTTGCAGCAGTGTTTGATTAAATTTTGTTTTTAAACAACAACAAAATTTTATTTTAAATTATTCATCTAAATCTCAATGGGCTCGTCAGAGAACATTTGGGCTGAAATCCCTGTTTCAGGTGTGAAAACTCCGGAAGCAATAATTTTGCAGACACCTTGAGGCCGTTCATTCCTTTGGGGTAATCTTTCAATGCTTCTAAATGTCTTCATACCATATTGGATTCTTCCAAAAGCAACTCGTTTCTTATCCAACCAAGGCAAAGCGTTGAGAGTAACGAAGAACTGGCTACCGTTAGTATGAGGTTTGCCGTCATTCGCCATAGATAAAATACCGGCTCCAGAGTGTTTAACTCCGTAATTCTCATCTGGAAATACCCCAGAAACTGCTGACTCGCTGTGGTCGCCTCGGCCTGTCTTGATGTCACCTCCTTGAACCCATCCGCCTGTGACAACACGGTGAAAAGGGGATTCTTGATAGCCATCGTCGCATAAGCGTCGGAAATTCTCGCATGTTCGGGGGACAATATCATTAAAAAGCTCCATGACGACGCGCTCCACTTTGCTGTTACCCGCTTTGCATTCGGATTCTGTATCTGGACCGATTTCAATATCCATGTAGCAAAATACATGATTTCGATTATGAAAATAGTCTTCAAATTGGACTTGAACTTGTTGATTGAGTTCATCATTAGAAAACCGTTTGTGGAAGTCATAGTTCTGGTACACCCAAGGTACGAAATCGTCCACCGAACCAATGACGTTTTTCAAATTGTAATAAATCAAAGGCGACCTGACATCCTTCTCTAATTTAAGAGCAGTTCTATTTGAAACAATGTAAGCGTCCCATTCGGCTTCAAACATTGGCAAAATTTCACAAGAAACATTGCTGTTGGAGATTTCCAGTGCCTGAAATGCAAGTCAGCTGATTGGGTGTCAAATATTCAGTTTCTACTAACCTCTGCTAGCATTCTAGCTTCATGAAACTGAGGCTGGTCGATTCGCCCTGCCACGACAAGCGCTACCGGTATTGAACTCATCCTCTCGAAACTCAACGGATTACCGTGGGGGGCTATCTATTCAACGGCTCTTTTATTCATTGTGCAAGTTCGATGAATCAGTTGATTGAAGGCGAGGCTTCTCGCATTACTGCTGTTCTCGATGAGACTATATTCTGCTTGAATCTGCTGGACCTAATTCCGGAGCGAGCTAACATGGAGGAGATGGGCGAGCTTCTGGATCAACGCAAGAACCGAGATGTCGTCGACAGTGTGAAGCAGTTGTACTTTGCGCAATCCAAGTACACAGCTGCAGTCAAGTCCAAGTTGAGGGATAAGATAGATACGGCTACTAATGCCTTGCATATTACGGTGAGAGAGGTGGTTCGATGTTTGCGTAAGGACAAAAGAGCAGTGGCAATTCTTGAGGACTGGTTGGAGAAGAGGAACTATCAAAGTCGAGAGTCTAAAGAGAATCGCGAGGAAGAAAAAGAGGAAAGTAAATTTGATTCTGAAATGGCATCAGTGGTTTCGTTGATTGAAGATTACAATGTTGAGGTGGCAAAAACATTGGCTATTACTGTAGAAGAAGCCCAAGCTCAAACGAACTTATTTTATGACACGCAATCTCGGATTAATGAATATGACAAAGAATTCCAAGCTCTTAAAGCAGAACTCAAGGACGAAGGTTTGAAGGAAATGGAGCTTAACAACAAGAAAGATACAGTTTCGAAGTTGTGCTCCTCCATCAGAGATGTGCAGCAAACGTGCGATAGAGAGATGGCGGAAATCGACTCTTATAAAAAACATGGCAACGAAAAAGCTTTAAGTTCATTCACACAGGCTAAAACAGATGCGATGGCTTGTTATGATAAAGCATGCCGTGATTTTATAAGTGAATCACAAGCAAGGGAAGACCTTGTAGAAAGCATGCGAAAGAAAATAAACCGAAGCTTCAATGAAGTAAATACGTTAATTTTTCAATACGATCAGGATATGACAAAAAAGTACGTAGAATACGAAGAGCTCCAACGCCGCCATCATGTTGAAAAGTCTCGTCTCGCAATACTGGAGGAACATTTCAGGAAAGTGGACAGGGATCTCGCTAACGAGGCAGAGGAGGAAAGGATTATTGCGGAAGAACAGGCGAGGCTAGATTCCATTCAAAAACGAATTGATGACTCGGCAGCCAGAATACAAGCACTATACCGGGGTCGTAAAGCTAGGACGGTGTTGAAGAAAAAGAAGAAAGGCAAGAAAGGAGCCAAAAAAGGAAACAAAAAGAAATAATAGATTTACGCAACTCAGTATGAATTATTAAGCATTCATTCTACTTCATTTTTATACGGTAAATAAAACTCAGGTATGTACTAATCAAAATAATAGTGGAATCTTACTCTGCTTCTTCCTCTTCATTATCATGCTGTTCTTTCCACTTCCGCATCATTTCAAATTCGTTGTAATGGTGTTTACGTTTCTCTTCGAATTCAGTTTCTTTCACAGCAACAGCCACTCTGGGGGGTTCGTCCTCCGTTTCCATTCCTTTCAAGCGACTTTCCAGTGAAGCCCAATCTAATCCAGCATTAGAATTCTCTTCATAGCTGCTCATTCTGTTCCGAGGCAACGTCTTTGGGGTTGTGTGTGGCTGCGTCTCTTCATTGTATAATACCTCCACAGCATCTCCAGTTTCGAACTTCAGGTCTTCCATTTCCTCTCCATCGAAGCTCAGCCTATTGTAAGGCGTGTCTGGTTCATCGATCTTCTGGCGAGTGCCTCTGAGTTTGTCATGCTCCTTTATCACCTCCTCATCAAAACTAACATGACCCGACATTTGGGCACCAACTACAAAATCACACTACTTTCACTTCGATGATGATGGAACGTGCTCAAAAGCGGGGCGGTCCCCACAATATATCGGCATCGTGAATAGTAATCTGACGTCAGGTTGAATGGTATAAAAGTAAATCATTTTCTTTTCAATTTTTTACAGACGACTCCTAATAGAAATCGTTTTGTTGGTGAGCAATGTACATGCTTCTAATGCACGAATTGTGGGTACCTTGAATCCAATCATATTGGCTATTTCTACAACTGAAGTCAATAGCTCAACTTCCAGTGGCTTTCCGCTCTCCCTATCTTGTAGCATGGAGGTTCGGTGATTTCCCACCTTTACGGCTTTTTCTAGCCTATGCTCCACCGTAATCCTGAGAAAACATCCCAGTGCGTTAGCTAGCGATTCAGCTTCAGTCATTGCATCGTGACATAGCTGACGGGACGGCTCGAATGCCACTATCTCTCCAACATAAGCGCCAGTCAAAGCTGAAATAGGATTAAAACAAAGATTGCCAAGAATTTTAAGCCATATTTCCTCCCTGAAATCGGACCGAACAGGCGCCAGGAAACCAGACTGTTCGAAGATATGCGAGACTTTCGTCGCTCGATCTGAGATACTGCGATCCGGTTCACCAAGCGGAAAAGCACGACCTAAATATATATTGAATAATAATACTTGGAGGAACATGAAACTTACCCTCAACATGCTTCACAACCCCTGGTGATACGACTTCGGCTGCAGGAAAAGCAATACATCCAACAATATTATCTAGCGGAATATATTTCGAAAGTTTACCCTCAGGATCAATGCTCGTGAGATTTCTTCCATCTAAGGTACCACCATTCTTATGAAAATACCACCAAGGTATTCCGTTTTGAACAGGAATTATAATGGTGTTCTCATGGCATATTTTCTGCACTAAATGTGCTATGGCCGCCAGTCCATGTGATTTAACAGCCAGAATGACAATATCAAATGTACCCAGTTTCTCCCATTTATCAGTTGCTGTGACCCGCGTGCATAATGTTTCACTTCCATCGCTTTCGATCAATCGAAGTCCTCCATTTTTAAGAATTTCCCGCAAGTGGGGTCCTCTAGCAATAAGGGTCACTTTTAAATCAGTGCGGAGTGAGATTCTTCCTCCTAGAAGCCCACCAATCGCACCTGCTCCCACCACGCAAACACGTTCTATGTCGCTCAGGTACATTCCAAATACACACAAAATTCCTAAGGCCTCTCAAAAAGAATTCCTTCGCCTTGTTAGTAGTTACTCTACAAGTTGTTAGAAAGGAGGTTGCATATGTTGGTCTAAGAATCCGAAGGTAGAAAAGTACGAGAGAAAATTAGAAAAATAAAGAGCAATTAAATTACATCAGGAGAAATATAATGCGTATTCAGTGATTCCACATAATGCTCTTGCTTCTGATTACCTCACGGATTGCCATCAGGCTCTTTTCTTTCAACAAGATACTCTTGTTTATTAAGAAATTAGCATTTGATGGCTTTTATCCACTA